>Ga0351903_1029_pt1 | contig 37674 bp, 38 predicted proteins | sample BONcelHT113001D6_FD_206874 | JGI IMG/M metagenome (GOLD analysis project Ga0351903, IMG submission 206874) | Enriched cells from coal bed in the Powder River Basin, Montana, United States - BONCAT cells T11 rep1 HSBNCT.T11.300.1.D6 ... | reverse complement strand
TTCAAAAAGAATATTTGCCAGCTAAAAATCTTAAATTTGCGTCGATTAAAACAAAGTATTACAGTGGATGTACAGGGAATAAAACAGCGATTTGAAATTATTGGGAATTCGGCCATGCTAAACCGTGCTATCGAAGTGGCGGTTCAGGTGGCGCCGACCGATTTGTCGGTGTTAATTACCGGTGAAAGCGGAACAGGAAAAGAGATATTTCCGCAAATTATTCACCAGTATTCGAGCCGGAAACATGGGAAATACATTGCTGTTAACTGTGGTGCAATTCCTGAAGGAACCATCGATTCTGAACTTTTCGGGCACGAAAAAGGCTCATTTACGGGAGCATTAGCCGATAGAAAAGGTTATTTTCAGGAAGCTGACGGTGGTACAATTTTTCTCGATGAAATAGGAGAATTGCCGCTTGCAACTCAGGTTCGTTTACTTCGTGTTCTGGAAACCGGTGAATTTATTAAAGTGGGTTCATCGAAAATGATAAAAACCAATGTGCGTGTTATTGCAGCCACAAATTTAAATTTATCTGAGGCTATTAACGAGGGAAAATTCAGGGAAGATTTGTATTACCGTTTAAATACTGTACCTATTATAATTACTCCACTCAGGGAAAGGCCGGATGATATTAATCTTTTATTCAGGAAGTTTGCCCGCGATTTTGCAGAGAAATACCGTATGCCCCCGATAATTCTGGACGAGCAGGCAAAAGCACTTTTAATGAGTTATCGCTGGCCAGGAAATGTGCGACAGCTAAAAAATATTACCGAACAAATTTCGATTATAGAAAAAGAAAGAGAAATTACTGCCGAAATACTAAGGAATTACTTGCCGGTTGACGCTTCCAAAAATTTGCCGGCGCTTTTCTCAAAAACCGAAGAAAGTTCATTTTCAAACGAAAGGGAAATTCTTTACAAGGTTTTGTTTGACATGAAACGCGACATGACCGAGTTAAGGAAATTAGTCCTCGACATAATGGAAAGTAAAGATTCATCAATAAACAGCGATCAGGCGCGGGTGTTCAGAAATTTGTACGATAACGATACAAGTAATTTTGTGTCAAAAGAACCGGTTTCGAAACACATTCATATCGAGCCGGTTGAAAAGGAAAATATTCAGGACACAGAGGAGTTTGTTGAAGAATCGCTTTCACTGGAAGACAAGGAAATAGAAATGATCAACAAAGCACTTGAAAAATACAAGGGAAAGCGCAAATATGCAGCTCAGGAACTGGGAATTTCGGAGCGGACACTTTACCGCAAAATCAAGGAGTACGATATTAAAGGCTAAATTTATGACGAAACGTTTAATGTTTATTATTGTGGCTTTATTTGTTACCTCGGTTTTTTTCGCGGCATGTAAAATCAATTATTCTTTTACGGGAGCAAATCTTTCGCCGGCGGTGCGATCATACACAGTATATTATTTTCCAAACCGTGCAAGATTAATCAATCCAACTTTAAGCCAAACCTTTACCGAAGATTTAAAGGAAAAACTCCGCAGGCAAACTTCTTTGGTTGAGCTTTCTGAAAATGGAGATATTGAATTCGAGGGCCAGATAACGGGTTACGAAGTTCGTCCGATGTCGATTCAAAAAGACGACCTGGCGGCCAAAAACAGGTTGACAATTTCGGTAAAGTTAAAATATACCAACAGCAAATCGCCCGAAGAAAATTTTGAAAGAAGTTTCTCTGCGTACGAAGATTTTGACAGTACTCTTTCAATAAGTGATGTGGAAGAAGAATTAACACAGTTGATTGTGATAAAATTAGCGGAAGATATTTTTAATGCAACTATTGCCAACTGGTAAATAATGGAAACTCAAAAACTGATAAACTTAATCGCAAATCCTGATTTGTTTAACCACGAAACAGTGGTTGAATTGAAGTTGCTGACTGAAAAATATCCCTGGTTTAATTTGGGCTGGATGCTGTATCTTAAAAATTTAAAGCAAATTGAATCGACTGAATACCAGACGGTATTAAAAAAGGTAGCGGTTTTGATATCCGATCGTAAATTACTTTATAACTATTTAAATTCCGAAAATCAAAAGAAAACTGATAAAGCTGATGTTGATAATATTTTACCAGCATTCGGTGAATCAGAAAATGGCGAAGGAAATTCATTGATAGATAAATTTTTACAAACAAGTCCGGGGTCAATCAGAAGGATATCGGAAGGAGGGATTGCTGCCGAAAATGAAAACCGGTTGAATGTTGCTGAAAAATCGGTAACCGAAAACGATGAGTTAATTACTGAAACTCTCGCTTCCATTTACTTCCAGCAAAAAAACTATGAAAAAGCAAAAGAATCTTATCAAAAATTAAGTTTGAAATATCCGGAAAAAAGTATTTACTTTGCAGCCCGAATCGAAGAAATTGAAAAATTAAAAAACACTAATTCAGAATAAAATGTACACATTAATTACGGTTTTAATATTTATTATCTGCATCCTTTTGGTATTAATCGTTTTGGTACAAAACTCAAAAGGTGGCGGTTTGGCCAGTAATTTTCAATCGGCAGGCCAGGTAATGGGCGTTCGTAAAACCACCGATTTTCTGGAAAAAGCAACATGGGGTTTGGCAGGGGCTTTATTGTTTCTGGCAGTAATTGGATCGGCATTTATTCCGCGTGGCGAAGCCGGAGTTGACGAATCACGCGTACGCCAGCAAATTGAAACTGCTATTGACCCGACTCAGGTTCCCAATTTCCCGACAACAGCGCCAGCAACAGAAGAGCCGGATGGCAATTAAAATATAAACTACTATTGACAAAAGAGCCACTCGAAATTAATCGGGTGGCTTTTTTGTTTTTGTGCAAATCTGCCAGCCTGTCACATAAAATGACAGGTGTTTTAAGTTTCGAATTATCAATGTGATAGCCTGCTTTTATTTGAATGGTTGCGTTTGTCATGTGCAATTTTGTCCTTCTTTCAGCCAGATTTTTATAGAATATCCGGTTGGCACAATATGTGCAATCCCCCCTTGTCGATTTTTTAGAAAAATAATGTTTAATTGAATAAAACTTAAAAAAACTATGGCAGATTTAAAAGGTAAAATTCTGGCTGGCAAAATTCTGGTTCAACCAAAAGCAGCCGAAGAGAAAACAGTAAGCGGAATTATCATTCCCGATTCAGCAAAGGAAAAACCACAGGTTGGTACAGTTATGTTGGCAGGAGCCGCAAAAAAAGACGAACCGATGGAACTGAAAGTTGGTGATGTTGTTTTCTACGGCAAATATTCAGGAACCGAGTTACATATCGATGGTGAAGATTATTTGTTAATGTCTCAAAACGACGTATTGTACATCGCTTAATTAAAATCAAAAAAGAAAATATTATGGCAAAAGAGATTAAATTCGAAATTGAAGCACGCGACTTGTTAAAAAGTGGCGTCGATAAACTGTCAAACGCAGTAAAAGTTACTTTGGGGCCAAAAGGTCGCAATGTTGTTCTTGAAAAGAAATTTGGAGCACCTCTGATTACAAAAGATGGTGTAACTGTTGCAAAAGAAATTGACCTTTCGAATGCTTATGAAAATCTGGGCGCTCAAATGGTAAAGGAAGTAGCTTCTAAAACCGGCGACGATGCTGGTGACGGAACTACCACGGCAACCGTTTTGGCACAATCAATTATTACAGTTGGTTTGAAAAACGTGGCTGCCGGCGCAAATCCAATGGATTTGAAACGCGGTATTGACAAAGCCGTTGCAAAAGTTGTTGAAAGCATTGCCAACCAGGCTCAAACCATTGGCGACGATTACGCTAAAATTGAATCGGTTGCCAAAGTTGCTGCAAACAACGACGATACCATTGGCAAACTGATTGCCGAAGCCATGAGAAAAGTTCATAAAGAAGGTGTTATCACCATCGAAGAATCAAAAGGTACCGATACTTACGTTGATGTAGTTGAAGGTATGCAGTTCGACCGTGGTTATATTTCTCCCTATTTTATTACCGATGCTGAAAAAATGGCCGCTGAACTCGATAATCCTTTTATCCTGATTTACGACAAAAAAATCAGCACAATGAAAGATCTTCTCCCGATACTTGAAGCTTCAGCTCAAACCGGTCGTCCGTTAATGATTATTGCTGAAGATGTTGATGGCGAAGCGCTGGCAACTTTGGTTGTAAACCGTTTGCGTGGTTCTTTAAAAGTATGCGCTGTTAAAGCTCCCGGTTTTGGCGACCGCCGCAAGGAAATGCTGGAAGATATCGCCGTTTTAACAGGAGGTACAGTTATTACTGAAGAAAAAGGAATGAAACTCGAACAGGCAACTCTCGATTTATTGGGAAGAGCCGAAAAAATTACGGTTGATAAAGAAAAAACTACTGTGGTAAACGGCGCCGGAGAATCTGAAACTATTTCAGCCCGTGTTGGACAGATTAAGAAACAAATCGAAACTACAACTTCCGATTACGACAAGGAAAAACTGCAGGAACGTCTGGCAAAACTAGCTGGTGGTGTTGCTGTAATTTATGTTGGCGCAACTTCAGAAGTTGAAATGAAAGAAAAGAAAGACCGCGTTGACGATGCACTTAGTGCAACCCGCGCAGCAGTTGAAGAAGGAATAGTACCCGGAGGTGGTGTGGCATATTTGCGTGCTATCGAAACACTGAATACCTTAAAAGGCGAAAACGAAGATGAGCAAACAGGTATCGAAATCATTAAACGTGCCATTGAAGAGCCACTGCGTCAAATCGTTGCAAATGCCGGTAAAGAAGGCGCTGTTGTTGCTCAGAAGGTAAGGGAAGGCAAAGGTGATTATGGTTACAATGCCCGTACCGATGTTTATCAAAACCTTTACGAAGCCGGTGTAATCGACCCTGCCAAAGTTACCCGTATAGCACTTGAAAATGCTGCTTCAGTAGCTGGTATGTTCCTCACAACCGAAGCTGTTATTGTTGAAGAAAAAGAAGATAAGCCTTCAATGCCAATGGGTGGACCAGGTGGAATGGGCGGAATGGGTGGAATGATGTAATTCACACCAAAATATAAAACCAAAAGCTCTTTTCTGAAAAGGAAAGAGCTTTTTTTATGTCCGAAAATCTGACAATTGTCACACACTGTTTTTTAACATCTTTATTGGTCTGTAAAACCGCTGAAATTCAATGTTTTAATCTTTGATGAATATGGTGTAAAATCTTGTTTTTTCGATTTTAAGAATTATACCTTTGTGTATAAAATTAAAATTGTTTGTTAAAATGAAAGCAGATATAAACGAATTCATTGCAGGTTTGGAGAAAAGGACTCCCGGTGAAACAGAATTTCATCAGGCTGTTGAAGAAGTAATTGGTTCGATATGGGATTTTTACAGCAAAAATCCCAAATACCGGAAAGCAAAAATCCTTGAGCGGATGGTAGAACCTGAACGTGTTATCATGTTCCGTGTTCCGTGGGTCGATGACAGGGGAGAAGTGCAAATAAACCGCGGCTACAGGGTTGAGTTTAATTCAGCTCTCGGGCCTTACAAAGGAGGATTAAGGTTTCATGCCAGTGTAACTTTGAGTATTTTGAAATTTCTGGGTTTCGAACAAACATTTAAAAACAGTTTGACCACACTACCAATGGGAGGCGGAAAAGGTGGTTCCGATTTCAGCCCAAAAGGAAAAACCGATTGGGAAATTATGCGTTTTTGCCAGTCGTTTATGACAGAACTTTATCGTCATATCGGCCCAAATACAGATGTGCCGGCGGGCGATATTGGTGTTGGTGGCCGAGAAATTGGTTATTTGTTTGGTCAGTATAAAAGATTAAAAAACGAATTCACAGGTGTTTTGACTGGAAAAGGACTTGCGTGGGGGGGCAGTTTAATTCGGCCCGAAGCTACCGGTTTTGGCTCAGTTTATTTTGCACAACACATGCTGCACCGTATTGGTAAAGATATTGAAGGACAAACCATTTCTGTTTCGGGATTTGGAAATGTGGCCTGGGGAACGATTATAAAAATTAATGAGTTAGGTGGAAAAGTAGTTACTATTTCCGGCCCGGATGGATATATCTACGACCATGAAGGAATAAAAGGTGACAAAGTTCAATACCTGCTTGAACTTCGCGCAACAAACAACGATATTGTAGAACCCTATGCAAAAGAGTTTGGCGCAAAATTTATTGCAGGTAAACATCCCTGGGAAGTGCCTGTTGATATGGCAATGCCTTGTGCCACAGAGAATGAACTTAATTTATTCGATGCAATGGAGCTTGTAAAAAACGGATGTAAATTAGTTGCTGAAGCCTCGAATATGGGATGTACAGCCGAAGCAGTTGAATATCTTTCGGAACATATTGATTATGCACCGGGGAAATCAGTAAATGCAGGTGGAGTGGCAGTTTCAGGGCTCGAAATGTCGCAAAACAGTATGCGGTATAACTGGTCGCGTGAAGAAGTTGACTTGCGGCTAAAGCAAATTATGAAAGACATTCACGAAACCTGCGTTACTTATGGCAAAAACGGGAGCAGGGTAAATTATGTCACCGGTGCAAATGTTGGCGGATTTGTAAAAGTTGCAGAAGCCATGATCGCTCAGGGAATTGTGTAAACTCATTCTGAACTACCCCCGGATTCTTCGATTATCCTGAAATACAATGAAAACTTAATTTTTTGTTAAAGTTGAATTGTGTTTCAGGATAAAATCGTTTTATACATTTGTCGAAATTTTTTTTTGACATGCTTATTGATACACATTCACATATTTACTCAGAAGACTTTAGTGACGATATTGAAGAGGTATTGCAGAATGCCTATAATAATGATGTCAAAAAAATTGTACTTCCCAACATCGATTCGGGAACAATTAAACGGCTACTTGATTTGAGCAGTTCATATCCTCATGTTTGCTACCCTTTAATGGGATTGCATCCAACTTCAGTTTCAGGCGATTATAAAGAAGAAATAGCCGTTGTTGAATATTGGCTTGATAAATATAAATTCCACGGCATTGGCGAAATTGGTATCGATTTATATTGGGACCGTACATATATTGAAGAACAGAAGGAAGCCTTCAGGTACCAGATAAAACTGGCCAAATCAAGAAATCTGCCAATCGTTATCCATGTCAGGGAATCGTTTAACGAAGTTTATCAAATTGTGAAAGAAGAACAGGATGGTTATCTCAAAGGCATTTTTCATTGTTTCTCAGGAGATATTACGGAGGCGCAGAAAATTAGTGATTTGGGATTTCTGTTGGGAATAGGAGGAGTAGTAACCTATAAAAACAGCAATTTGGGGCAGGTTCTTCAAAACGTCGATGTTAATCAACTGGTTTTGGAAACTGACGCACCCTACCTGGCTCCCGATCCTAAACGTGGCCGCCGCAATGAGAGTGCCTATTTGGTTTATGTGGCGCAAAAACTATCCGAAATATATCAGTTGCCGTTTAAAGAAATTGCAGAAATAACCACTGCAAATGCGCGCAAATTGTTTGGAATTTGATAAATTGCAGGCAAATCCAACCATTCGTATGGCATCAGAAAAAAGCAGTAAGACTTCAATATTAATTATATATACCGGAGGTACAATCGGAATGGTTCAAAAACCGGAAACAGGTACTCTTGCACCGGTAAAATTCGATCAGATATTAAAAGAGGTTCCCGAATTAAATAAGTTTAACTTTAATATTCAGACTGTTATCTTTAATCCTGCGCTCGATTCATCGAACATGAACCCTTCGGTGTGGGTTAAAATTGCACTTACCATAAAAAAGAATTACGATAAATTCGATGGATTTGTGATTTTACACGGTACCGATACCATGGCATATACTGCATCGGCGCTGAGTTACATGTTCGAAAATCTGGATAAACCCATAATTCTGACTGGTTCACAACTTCCAATCGGCACAATCAGGACTGATGGAAAAGAAAACCTGATAACTTCGGTGGAAATTGCGGCTGCCAAAGAAGGAGGGAAAAGTAAAGTTCCCGAAGTTTGCATTTATTTTGATTTTAAACTTTACCGCGGAAACCGAACGGTAAAAAGAGACTCTGAGCAATTCAGCGCCTTTCACTCGGTTAACTATCCCGCGCTTGCAGTTGCAGGTGTTGATATTCGCTTTAGCAGTGAATTTATTTATCATCCTGAGAATAAAGGGATATTAAAAGTAAATACCCGTTTTGATGATAATGTGGTAATTATTAAAATGTTTCCCGGAATCAACGAAAAAGTATTTAAAGCGATATTAGATATTCCAGGGCTAAAAGGTATCGTTTTGGAAACTTTTGGCTCGGGCAATGTTCCAACCGTGCAATGGTTAACCGGGTGCATAAAAAAAGCGATTAAAAAGGGAATAGTAATATTGAATATTACCCAGTGTGAAGGAGGAAGAGTTATTATGGGTCAGTACGAGACCAGTTTGGAATTGCTGAATGCAGGCGTGGTTTCGGGTAAAGATATGACTTCGGAAGCCGCGATAACCAAATTAATGTTCCTGTTGGGACAAGGTTTAACCAACAGTGAAATAAAAATGTACCTGAATAAAAGTTTACGGGGGGAAATTAGTGAATAGCTTATTTCATATTCATAATTTTTTATTAATTTGCACCCCTCTTTTAGGGGATGCCAGTTGACAATCAGGAGAGATGCAGGAGTGGCTGAACTGGCACGCCTGGAAAGCGTGTGTACTGCGAAACGGTACCGAGGGTTCGAATCCCTCTCTCTCCGCAAGATATGAAGGAGATACGTTCTGATAAATATTTACAAAATTGTATGGTTAAATTTAATCGCTTTATTCTTGGCAGTAGGAAATTTTTTTAGATAAAAATCAATAAAAACAAATTAGAGAATTATTAATTAAAAATTCAAAACAATTATGAAAAGACTATTCGCGTTAATAGCAGTATTTGGGATGCTATTTTTTATGGCGTCAAACGTTGCAGTTGCTCAGGATCAACCTGCTTCTGCTCCTGAACAGGCTACCACAAGTCAAGTTGATTTAACTGCTGATCCGGAAGAGGCTGCTGCTAAAGCAGCGGAAGAAGGAAAATCGTTTCACAGCCAGTTGAAACAAAAGTTTATTGAAGGTGGTGCATTTTTTATGACATTCGTATTACTTACCCTGATCTTAGGATTGGCATTCTCAATTGAAAGGGTGCTTTATCTTAATCTGGCAACAAGTAATACCAAAAAATTGCTTGCCAAAGTTGAAGAAGCTCTGGAAAATGGTGGTGTAGAAGCAGCAAAAGAAGTTTGCCGTAATACCCGCGGGCCAGTGGCAAGCATTTTCTACCAGGGTTTGGACAGAGTTGATCATGGTATTGATGTAGTTGAGAAATCAATTATCTCATACGGTGGCGTTCAGGCTGGTTTACTTGACAGAGGGCTAAGCTGGATTGCTCTTTTCATCGCATTAGGCCCGATGCTTGGCTTCATGGGAACGGTTATCGGTATGATTGGTGCTTTCGATGCAATCGAAATTGCCGGTGATATTAGTCCCTCATTGGTTGCAGGAGGTATTAAGGTTGCATTAATTACAACTGTATTTGGTCTTATCGTTGCTATTATTCTTCAGATTTTTTACAACTACTGTGTTGCTAAAATCGACAGTATAGTAAATAATATGGAAGATGCTTCTATTTCATTGTTAGACATTATAGTTAAATACAACCTCAAAAAATAACAAAACCCATGGAAAAAACAGGTAAAATAGTTACTATTCTTTTATGGGCACTGCTTATTGTTTCTGCAATTCTGGTTGTTTCGCTGGTTGCAAATATCAATGATGTAAACGATTCCGATCCAGCTATGCTAAATTGGATTAATGCAAATATTGTATGGGTCTATATTCTTGGAATCACGGGTGCCGGCCTTGCATTAGTGTTTGGGTTCTTGCATACCTTAGGCAACAAGGAAGCAGCAAAAGGAGGAATAATCTCTTTGGTTTTCTTAGGTGCAGTTGCTCTTGTTGCATTTTTATTAGCTTCTCCTGAAATACCTAAGTTTATTGGAGTTGATAAATTTATTGCCGAAGGGTTAACAGGAGATACCATAAAACTTGTAGATGCTGGTTTAATTGCAACTTATATTTTGTTTGCAATTGCCGTATTAACAATTCTTTTAGGACCGGTAATCCGGTTAATTTATAATAAGTAAAATCGTAGGATTAAACAGGAAAATTAGTTATGAGTAAAAAAATGCCTGAAGTACCGGCAGCATCATTGGCAGATATTGCTTTTATGTTGCTTATATTTTTCCTGGTAACAACTACGATGGATGTGGACAGTGGCCTTGAAAGAAGGCTTCCGCAATGGGTTGAAGAAAAACAAGACGAACAAGTTGATGTTAAGGAGCGCAACATATTTGTTGTGCTGGTAAACAGAAATAATGACCTGTTGGTGGAAAATGAATGGACCAATATTAGTGAACTGCGTGAAAAGGCTAAGGAGTTTATGGCAAACCCTGCTGATGATGTCAGTTTACCTGAAAAGGAACCCAAAGAAATTCCTTTTTTTGGAGAGGTTATGGTAACTAAAGGAGTTATCTCTTTAAGTAATGACCTTGATACCAAATATGGAACATACATTGCTGTTCAAAACGAGTTAGTTGCTGCCATTAATGAATTGAGGGACGAATTAGCGAAAAGTAAATTTCAAAAATCATATAGTGATTTGGAGAAAGATCAACAAGATGCTATTCGCGATATTTATCCTTCAAGAATTTCTGAAGCTGAACCAAAAAAACGAAAATAGGAGGAAAATACTATGAGTAAATTTAAAAAGGGTGGTAAAAACGAATTGCCTCCGATTTCGACAGCTTCGTTACCTGACATTGTATTTATGTTACTTTTCTTTTTTATGGTTAGTACAACCATGCGCGAAGTAACATTAAATGTTAAGGTTAAACTTCCAACTGCTACCGAGTTGAGTAAATTGGAAAAAAAATCGTTGGTGAGTTACATTTATATTGGAGAGCCACTGAGGCAGTGGCAGGCTAAATATGGTGTTGCTCCGCGTATCCAGTTAAATGATCAGTTCGCCAATGTTTCTGATATCAGCAATTTTATTATTGCCGAGAGAGAAACAAGAGACGAAGCTGAAAGGCCAATGATGATTACTTCTTTAAAAGTAGATGAGAATACTAAAATGGGTATTGTCACCGAAGTGAAGCAAGAGTTGCGTAAAGCCGCGGCGTTGCACATCAATTATTCATCGAGGAAACCAGCAAAATAACAATAAGTAAATTTATTCGGTGGAATATAAAAAAGAAAAGGGAAGTGAAAGCTTCCCTTTTCTTTTTTCACAGGACTGAAACTATGTGTTTTCCTTTAAATCGAGTTTTATTTGCAATTCTTCCAGTTGTTCTGTGGAAATGGTTGATGGCGAATCAATCATCACATCGCGTCCTGAATTGTTTTTAGGGAAGGCAATCACATCGCGTATTGAGTCAAGCCCGGCAAACATCGAAACCAGCCTGTCGAACCCAAACGCAATGCCACCATGTGGCGGGGCGCCGTAGGTAAAGGCGTTCATAATAAAACCAAACTGGTATTCAGCCTGTTCCTTTGAAAACCCTAAAACTTTAAACATTTTTTGCTGTAATTGCTGGTCGTGAATACGAATTGAGCCACCACCCAACTCAACGCCATTTACAACACAGTCGTAAGCATTTGCCCTAACACTTCCCGGGTCGCTTTCAAAAAAATCAATATCCTCGGGTTTTGGCGAGGTAAACGGATGGTGCATTGCGTAAAAACGTTTTGTTTCTTCGTCCCACTCAAAAAGAGGGAAATCAACCACCCAAAGTGGAACGAAACGGTTTTTATCCCGGAGACCAAGCCGGTTGCCCATTTCCAACCGAAGTTCGCTCAACTGACCCAATGTTTTTTTCTTTTCGCCCGACAGAATAAAAATCATATCGCCTGTTTTGGCGCCGAAACGTTCACCAATTTCAGCAAGTTCATCTGCCGTGTAAAATTTATCGATTGATGATTTAATTCCATCGTTTCCAAAACGGATGTAAATCAAACCTTTGGCTCCAATTTGAGGTCGTTTAACCCATTCTGTTAACTCGTCAATCTGTTTTCTGCTGTAATCTGCCGCTCCCGAAGCACAAATTCCACCGATATAGGCTGCCTGGTCGAAAACGCCAAATCCTTTTCCCTGCAATTTTCCGGTAAGTTCCTGAATTTTCATGTCGAACCGCAGGTCGGGTTTGTCATTTCCATAGTTATTCATAGCATCTTCGAAACTCATGCGTTGGAATGGCTGATCGAATTCGACGCCTTTAATTTTTTTGAAAAGATGCCTCAACATCCCTTCAAAAGTGTTCAGAATATCTTCCTGTTCAACAAACGACATTTCACAGTCGATTTGTGTAAACTCGGGTTGTCTGTCGGCCCGGAGATCTTCATCGCGAAAACACTTAACAATTTGGAAATAGCGGTCGTAACCTGCTACCATCAATATTTGTTTGAATGTTTGCGGCGATTGTGGCAAAGCATAAAACATGCCCGGGTTTGTTCTTGAAGGTACCACAAAATCGCGCGCTCCTTCGGGTGTCGATTTCATCAAAACCGGTGTTTCAATCTCAAGAAATCCTTGTTCATCAAAATATCTGCGCACTTCCTGGGCCATTTTATGACGAAGTTCGATATTCTGTTTTACCACATTGCGGCGTAAATCGAGGTATCTGTATTTCATCCGCAAGTCATCTCCTCCGTCGGTATCGTCCTGGATGGTAAAGGGAGGCACAAGCGAAGCATTCAGAATTTTTATTTCGTCAACAGCAATTTCAATTTCCCCGGTTGGGATATTCACGTTTTTGCTCGAACGTTCGCGAACGACACCTTTTACCTGAATCACAAATTCGCGGCCTAACTGGCTGATTTGTTCAACAACCGATTGGTTTGTATTTTCATCAATAACCAACTGGGTAATTCCATAACGGTCCCGTAAATCGATAAACGACATTCCGCCAAAATCGCGGATTCGCTGCACCCATCCGGCAAGTGTAACATTTGTATTGATATTTGCGATTCTTAGTTCGCCGCAAGTGTGAGTTCTGTACATTTTATTTTTATTTGAATTGGTTGCGAAAATAAGAAGATTTTAGCAATTTAAGCCTTTCAAATTAATTCCATTTTGAACAATGATGATAGAACCTTTCGGTGATGAGTATTTTATGAAGAAGGCTTTTGCGGAGGCTCTTCAGGCTTTTGAAAAGGGAGAAATCCCGGTTGGGGCGGTGGTTGTATCTGGCGGAAGAATAATTGCGAGAGCGCATAATTTAACAGAAACGCTGAACGATGTTACAGCACATGCTGAGATGCAGGCAATTACAGCAGCCGCCAATTTTTTGGGTGGTAAATATCTAAACGACTGTACATTATATGTTACACTCGAACCATGTGTAATGTGCGCCGGCGCCCTGGGTTGGTCGCAAATTGGTAAAATTGTTTACGGTGCTTCCGATGAAAAAAGGGGGTTTAAAAAATTTGCCCCGAAATCTCTGCATCCCAAAACTGAAATACTTGGTGGAATTTTGGAAATTGAATGTGCTGAACTGTTGCAGGAATTTTTCAGAAATAAAAGATAAAAAGCAAGGGGCGAAGGGCAAAGAGCGAAGGGCAAAGAGCGAAGGGTAAAGAGCAAAGGGCAAAGAGCAAAGGGCAAAGAGCAAAGGGCAAAGAGCAAGGGGCAAAGAGCAAAGGGCAGAGAGCGGAGGGAGAAGAGCAAAGCGGCAGTAGGCAATAACATCAACAAGTAATCAGTAGGCAATAATCAATCAGTATCAAGAATCAAGAATCCAGAATCGAGGCTGTTCAATAAAGTGTGTCAAAGTTAGAGAATTAATAATAAATAACTTTGAACATGGAAAAGAACGAAAGGAAAAAGAGAGAAAAGCGAAAACGATTGGATGAGATAATTCCTGATGATTCCATAAGGAACGAGATGCTCTCCAGGCTTTACAAAGGAGATCCTATTTTGGGAGAAAAGGGAGTTTTCACAAATCTGCTACAATCATTTGTTAATGCGGCACTTGAAGGAGAGATGGATAATTTTCTTGAGGAGGCAAAGGATGATAGTACAGACAACAGGCGCAATGGGCATACATCTAAGTCATTGCGAAGTACAGCGGGGCCATTATCCATACAAACCCCCCGAGATCGGGCAGGAGATCATGAACCGATCATTGTAAAGAAGAGAGAGCGGGAGTTGAGTACAGGGTTAGATGAGATTATTCTGAGTTTGTATGCCCGAGGTCAATCTGTAGAGGATGTTCGGTTTCAATTGCATCAGATTTATGGATTAGAAGTCAGTACTGGTGCTATAAGTGCCGTAACAGACCGGGTCTGGAGTGAGATTATAGAGTGGCAACAGCGCCCATTAGCGACGTGCTACACAATTATTTATTTAGATGCCATTCATTATAAAGTACGAGAGGACGGCAAAGTAATATCGAAAGCAATTTATACGGTTTATTCCGTGACCACAGATGGGCAGAGGGATATATTAGGGCTTTATCTGAGTCAATCAGAAGGAGCACGACAATGGGGTCTGATATTGGAAGATATCAAGCGCAGAGGGGTGGAAGATGTTTTGTTTTTCAGCGTTGATGGTCTGACTGGATTTAAGGATGTCATTGAACAATCATTTCCTTGTTCAGCTCTACAGCGATGCATTGTTCATAAGATACGCAATTCAACACGTTACGTAAGCGACAAGGATATAAAGGCAGTTTGCAGGGATTTAAGGAAGATATACACAGCTTCCGACCGCGATCAGGCATTAATAGCTCTTGAAGCTTTCGGAGAGCAGTGGAACGCAAAATACAAAGAGATTAAACCTTCCTGGGAGGCAGATTGGGATGATTTAATGGCTTTTATGGATTATGGCGAAAACATACGGCGAATGATATACACTACCAATCCGGTTGAAGCGGTTCATCGGGTAATGAGAAAAGTAACGAAAACCAAAGGGGCCTGGAGCAATGACAAGGGTCTGTTAAAACAATTATATTTGACACTGAAATACAATGAAAAAAGCTGGAAGCGAACCGCGTTTAATTGGAAAGTAATACAGCGGGAACTGATGGAGCATTATGGTGAAAGGTATACCCGCTATTTGACTTGAAAAGATTTTCCTTCGGGGCGTTCCCTTCCGGCCTACGGCCTCCAGGGAACGCCCCGAAGGAAGGAAAGAAATAATAAACATGAGAAAGAAATGACACACGAAAGAAATGACACACTTATTTGAACACTCCCCCAGAATCAAGTATCACCAAAAATTACTCTCATCAGTAAATCTCAGAGATTGTAAAACCTGCAGTTTTTAAATCTTCCCAAAATCCCGGATACGATTTCGTAATCACCATTGGGTCGTTGATTTTTATCGGAAATCCAGCCAGCGCCATGGGTGCAAAAGCCAGCGCCATCCGGTGATCGTGATATGTTTCGATTAGAGGATTTTCTGATTTAATTTCTGAATTAATTTTTCCATCCCAGGCAAGTTCCCCTTCTTTAGGTTCAGAAAGTTCGGCGCCAAATTTTGCAAGTTCGTTTTGAAGTGCCGAGATACGGTCTGTCTCTTTTATTTTAAGGGTTTTCAATCCCGAAAAATGAAATGGGATTTTCCGCACAACACACAAACAGGCCATGGTTTGCGCCACATCGGGGTTTTCAATAAAGTCGTGAACCAGTTTTTCAGGAGAAATATTTTCTTTTTTAATTAGCAAAACTCCATCGGCTTTTTGAGTTGAAATCACCCCGAATTGAGTAAACCAATCTGCAATATTTGCATCGCCCTGTAAACTTTCGAGATGAAGGTTTTTCAGCAGAATTTTGCCGGAATCGCACAACGACAAAATCTCGTACCAGTATGAAGCGCCCGACCAGTCTGCCTCAACCGTAAAATCGCGGGCAAAATAATTTTGTTCAGGTACTGTAATTTCATTTCCCTCCCAGTGATACTGAATGCCAAACTTCGCCATTAATTTCAGTGTCAGGTCAATATACGAACGCGAAGTAATTTCGCCTTTCAATTTTAAAGTCAAACCATTTTCGACAGTGGGAGCAATTAATAAAAGCGCCGAAATATACTGGCTCGAAACACTTCCGTCGAGTTCAATCGTTTTTCCGGTGAGATGCGAACCAAGTATTCTTAATGGCGGAAAACCTTCGTTTTTTGTGTATTCAATTTGTGCGCCGATAGATTTTAGTGCATCAACCAAAATCGCGATCGGACGTTGCTGCATTCTTTCCGAACCTGTAATTTCCCACTCGCCAACAATTTTTGACAGATAGGCAGTTAAAAAACGCATTGCAGTTCCGGCGTGCCCAATATCGAATTTATTATTGTTTGAGTTGAGCGCGGCTTCTAAAACTTTGGTGTCGTCACTGTCCGATAAATTCAGCAGCGGATAAGGGCTGTAACTTAAAGCATTGATTATTAACGCCCGGTTACTGATGCTTTTCGAAGAAGGCAGGTTAATTGTTGCCTGAATATTTTTCCTGTTGATTGAAACTTCGTAAATCATGAAAATATGGTTTACAGGTTAACGTAATTTACCAATGATTCATAAATCAAATCTCTTTCGCAATTTTGGTTGATTTCAATTTTTCCGATTTCAGAGAGCAGCGTGAAGTTAATGCGGTCTGCCTCATTTTTTTTGTCGTGGGTCATCAGTTCGAAAAGCGAATCGAAATCATTTGCAGAAATCTGAAATTTACCATATAACTTTAACAACCAATTGGTTAAGTTCTGAAAATCGGACTGCGGAAAATTGCATATTTTAACCGAAAGGTAAAGTTCGGCAATCATCCCGTAAGCAACGGCATGTCCGTGTTGGATTGGCCGGTTTTGGTTCCATGCATAACTTTCGAAAGCATGGCCTATGGTGTGTCCAAAGTTTAATGCTTTACGGATGTTTTTTTCGGTAGGGTCGTTTGCAACAAAGTATTCTTTCACCTGAACCGAGTGGCTAATGATTTCCTGTAAAAGGTCGTAATCAATATCCTCAAGGTCAAATCTTTTCAGTTCATCCAAATGTTCGGGACTGTAAATCAGCCCGTGTTTTATCATTTCAGCAAATCCGGAAATGAAATTTTCTTTGTCAATAGTTTTAAGAAAGTCAGTATTGATAATTACTGCGACCGGTTCTTTAAATGTGCCGATTTCGTTTTTGAAACCGCCAAAGTTAATACCGGTTTTGCCGCCAACCGAAGCATCAACCTGCGAAAGCAGAGTAGTGGGAACATTCAGAAAGTCGATTCCGCGTTTAAAAGTGGTTGCTGCAAAACCTGCCAAATCGGTGAGCATTCCTCCGCCAATATTGATTAGCAGCGATTTTCGGTCGCCCCCGTTTTGCGAAAGAAATTCCCAAATTTTGGCAACCGATTCAATTTTTTTATTGTTTTCCCCGGCCGGGATAACAACCTTTTTAATACCGTTTGTTTTTATAAAACCTTCGAATTTAGAAATCCAGAGCTCATTTACTGTTTCTTCGGTAGCTAAAAATATTTTTCCGGGGTTGTATTTGCCAATCCATTTTAAAAGTTCCTGCTCCAGATTGTGGCTAAAGATAATTTTTGAATTTATTTTTGAATTTCCCATCGATTGCTGTTAAATTGCGGTAAAGTTAAAATAAAATTGGTTTTTAGAATTTGGTTTTAATTTTGGCTTTATTTTGTCGGAAATAAAACATTGCAATGAGAATAAATAATAAAAACAGGGCAGTTAAATTTAAGCGAACATTTTTTTTGGTAAGTGTTTTTATTGCCATTGCAGCGCTTCTGTTTTTTCTGTTCAAAGTGATTGGGGCTATTGAGGCCGCACTCATCAGTATTGGCGCATTTTCATTGTGGTACCTCTATTTTCATGTGGCCGATTACCAGTTTATTGATTTCAGAAACGAAAACGGGCGCGTTGTGCTTCGTTATTACAAAGCTGTCAGTTTTGGACGCCCCCGGTTTAACGAAATTGAATTCCCTCAAAATATGCTAAGAAAGGTATTTTTTGAAAATTCGGTTTTTGGGAAAATGTCGGATTTAACGTTGGTGGTTAAAACCAAAAGAGGAGCTGCCGAATATCCTTCGGTAAGTTTATCGGCAGTTCATTTTCAGGATCGGCAAAAAATGGCCCAGTCACTAAACGAACTTTTATCAAATCTCAATTAATCTCTGCCCCTGAAATGGACGAAAATTTGCTCAGTAAAATTGCACTGTCAATCATTCCCGGAATTGGCGGAGTGTTGGCCCGGAATGTTGTGGCGTATGTTGGCAGCGTTGAAGGCGTTTTTTCTGAATCGTTAAAATCGTTGCAAAAGATTCCCGGAATTGGCGAAATCAATGCTCATAGAATCAAAGACAAAGATGTTTTTAAACGCGCAGAAAAAGAAATCAGGTTTATTGAGAAAAATGAAATTGATGTTGTTTTTTATACCGATAAATATTTTCCGCGCCGGCTGAAAACCTGTGTTGATGCGCCTGTTTTGCTCTACACAAAAGGCAATTTAAATTTAAATGAACAACGAATTGTAAGTATTGTCGGAACCCGGAATGCCACCAATTACGGGAAACAGATTTGTGACGAGTTAATTCAAAAGTTTTCGGAGCGTAACTATAAAGTTTTGATTGTAAGTGGTCTGGCGTACGGGATAGATATCCAGGCACACAAATCGGCATTGAAATATAATTTGTCAACTGCCGGAGTAATTGCACACGGACTGGATAAAATTTATCCTTCTCTGCATACCGAAACGGCCAAAAAAATGATGGAAAATGGAGGTCTTGTAACTGATTTTCCGAGTGGCACCAAAATCGATCCTTCCAATTTTATTCGTCGAAACCGCATCATTGCCGGACTGGCTGATGCAACGATTGTGATCGAATCAGCATCTAAAGGCGGGGCGCTGATTACAGCCGAGATTGCTTCGTCATACAACCGCGATGTGTTTGCTTTTCCGGGCCGGGCCGGCGATGTTTATTCCAAAGGGTGTAACCAACTCATCAGGAACAGCGGCGCTAATTTGATTGAAAGCATCGACGATCTGGAGTTTTTTATGGGTTGGGAGAAAACCTCGAAAAATAAAGCGGTACAATCGAGTTTGTTTGTTGAATTAACACCCGAAGAAGAAAGAATCGTGAATCTACTACGCGAAAATGGTGAGTTGTTTATCGACCAGATTTCGTCGGAATTAACATTGCCGGTAAGTCGGGTTTCGGCAATGCTGCTCACTCTTGAGTTTAAAAATGTTTTGGTTGCTTTGCCGGGAAAAATGTATAAATTAAAATGATTAGGCAGAGCGAATTTTTTCAAAGTTTTCTTCAATAATCCTGAGTTTTCTTTCAATTATTCCATTGAACTTCATAACCACGATATTCAAGTTGTTTTTTCATCCAAAAAGCGTCATCTTCATATTGTCTGCAGGTTTGAGAATAAAAAGCTGCATAAACGTCTTTTAATTCGTCTTTATAAAAAAGTAGTTTTCCCTGAATTGCCTGCATGGCAAGAATTGAATTGGCAGAATTTAAAACAACCAAATCATAATTACCGAAAGAAGGGATTATTTTTTCCAATTCAGCAATGATTTGTAACCGCAGTTCAAGCTCCTTTTCGTTTTTTACGAGATATACAGCAATATCAATATCCGAACCTTCATTAATAATTTCATCCTGTGAGGATCCGAAAACATAAGCAAAAGCAATTTCTTCAAATTTCTGAAGTGTTTTTTTCAGTTCGTCATGTTTAAAATAAATTGTCATTCAGTAATTATTTAAAAACGAATTTCGCAAAGAATTCTCAAAGAAAAAAATTAAAAAACAGAAACCTGATTTTAACAAACAGTAATAATATTCATTATCAGGCAGTTTTTCCTATTTTTGCGCCATGAAACAGACATTCGAAGATTTAAAAATAGCCAAAGTATTACTAAAAACGCTGGATGATATTGGCTTTATTGAACCAACTCCGGTTCAGTTGGAAGCCATTCCCAAAATAAATTCGGGCGAAAATGTGGTTGGAATTGCACAAACCGGAACAGGAAAAACAGCCGCCTATTTATTGCCGATTTTAACAAAACTCAGAAAAGCCGAAGGTAAAGATCCCCGGGTTGTTGTCATTGTTCCCACCCGCGAACTTGCCATTCAGGTTGGTGAAGATGTAGAGGAATTAACCACACTTTCCGATATTCGTCATGCAGCGGTTTTTGGAGGGATTGGCTGGACAAAACACGCAGCGCTTTTGGAACCCGGCATCGATATTTTAATTGCCACTCCGGGCAGAATGTGGGAATTGTACCGTGGCGGATCTTTGTCGCTTAAAAAAGTGAAACATTTGGTTATCGACGAAGCCGACCGTATGCTTGACATGGGATTTATTCCGCAACTGCGGCAACTTTTGGAAGTGATTCCGCATCGCCGCCAAAACCTGCTTTTCTCGGCCACTTTTAATGAAAATGTGGAAAAAATGGCAGAGGAATTTTTAGATCATTTCGAGAGGGTTGAAGTTACACCATCGGCAACAACGGTTGAACTGGTAACACAAAAAGCATACAAAGTCCCCAATTACCGAACAAAACTCAATTTAATTCAACACCTTTTGGAAGACGAAGAAACCTTTTCGAGGGTGATTATTTTCGTAAAAACAAAAGAACATGCCGAGGAAGTTTTCAAAGTTATAAAGCGGAAAGCGGAGGGAGAAAAACGCATTTTACATTCAAATAAAGGACAAAACACAAGAATAAATGCCATAAATGCCTTTAAAAACGGCGAGATCAGAATTCTGATTTCCACTGATGTTTCGGCCCGCGGCCTGGATGCAAGTTTGGTCAGTCATGTTATTAATTTCGATCTTCCAAACAGTTATGAAGATTATGTGCACCGGATTGGGCGCACGGCAAGGGCGGGAAACAAGGGAGATGCAATTTCTTTGATTGACCCGGCCGACGAATGGCATCTGAAAAAAATTGAGGAGTTAATCAGAATGCCGATACAGTTTATGGATATTCCTGAACAAGTTGTTGTTGTGCCAACCGAATTTGATGAAAAGCAGGAGTACCTGCGCGAGATTGATCGCCAGCGAAAACTGGACGATCCATCGTACAAGGGAGCATTTCACAAAAAGAAAAATATTTATCCCTCAAAAAAATCGTTTGATGATAAATTTCAGAGAACAAGGGAAAGACAGAAAAAGGGGACAGGACGCAGTTCCAGAACTTAACAATGTTTAACAATAAATAACAGAAGTTTTAAAAGCAGGTTGCAGGTATAAAATATCTTTACACTAAATTCTGTAAGATATTAATTTCCAGAGGTGAATAAACTTCCGTTATATATCTCATTCTATAAGTCAATTGCAGTTGTCAATATTTCTATTTCAATTGGTGTTTTATCCGTCATTTATGTTTATGGAATAAGTCCGTTCGTATATCTGTTCTGGTTTAAAATCTTTACCCTGTTCTTTATTCTATATGCAAACAACACTTATAAAAGCAAAGAGTATTTTTACTTTTTGAATCTTGGTATTTCAAAAAAGGACCTCTGGATTTCATCTGCTTTGATTGATATCGTGATTTTCATTCTTTTATTAATTTTTACACTGAAAATGAAATGAATAACATACTGGAAGTTGACAGTGTAATTTTGAATTATGGTGATAAACGGGTTTTGTCGAATATTTATTTGAAATGTATCACTGGTGAGGTTGTAGGTATTTTGGGACGAAACGGATCAGGAAAAACAACGCTTCTGAGAATTATTTTTGGTGAATTGGAAACAACGAATAAATCTGTCCGAATTAATGGACAGGTTATTAGTGAGCTGTATAAATCTGACGGATTAATAAAATTTCTTCCACAATTCAATTTTTTATTGCCCACGATTTCTGTGAAGCAATTGTTCAAAAGTTTTAAAATCGATTTTAATGAATTTGTTACTCTCTTTCCCGGATTTGAAAAATACTATAAAGGGCGTGTTACCGAAATGTCAGGTGGGGAAAGAAGAATTGTTGAAATCTATAGCATTTTAGCGGGTAAGTCATTGTTTTGTTTGTTGGATGAACCATTTACGCATATAATGCCAATTCATATTGAGACTGTAAAACAGTTAATTGAAAGGGAAAAACTTAAAAAAGGCATTATTCTTATTGACCATCAATATGAAAATGTAATTAATATTTGTACCCGGATTTACATTATCGAAAACGGCAAAACTAATCCGGTATTATCTGATTCAGACTTTCAGCGATTTGGATATTTAAGCTAATAATTTAGATATTTAGTTTGTCATTCTATTTTAGAAAGAGAGACAGGCAGCAACTCTTCCAATTTCCCAAACAGCAAATCCTTTTGCTTAAAAAGATTGGAATACTCTTTTTTGTTGAACAGTTTTAGCAGCAGTAAACGTCCTCTTCCAACAGTTTTCCGGAATAAAATGTACCATAAAAATGCAACTTTCCCGGTGATTGGCATGGCAACAAAAAATGCTAGTTTCAACCAGATTCCGGGAATAATCCATGATACAGCGAAAATTTCAATGAGGTAAAAAATTGGAAAAACGATTATTCCGAGTACCAGGAAAAAAGTACTCCAAAATCCTTTGTCCTTAATCTTTTTGCGCGTAATTCTGTCGATTGCAAAAAATGGAATGGCATTAAAAACAAAACCAAAAAGAAAAACGGGCAACCCTAAAATCAAAATCAATTTATTCAATCCAAGTTTTAAAAGATTCATATTTGGATTATCAACCAGCCAGTTACGTATTTTTAGTTTTTTAATTTGTGTTGCATATTTTTTAACAGCCTGAACCAGTTTTTCTGTTTCTTCAGGATTATTTTCCTCCAGTGCATCAAGTTTTTTCACCAGTTTCTGGTCGGAATGAAAAAGATTTAACGCAGAATATTTTTGGTGTTGTCTGCTCAAATAATGCCGGCCATAAATTTCACGGATAGTTTCAAAATCATCATAATATTTTGTGCTTTTAATTTCGAGTACCAATGATTGCATTTCGTCCAGAATTCTCTGTCGCAGTGCAAGTGTTGCGGCATTTTCATTGGTTTTTGCCTGTTCAAGGTATTCGTTTGCCGGAATGGGGTCGCCAAAATTAACAATCAGCGTCCGGTTAAATTTCCAGTAATGACTGTAAAATATTCCGGTTGGAATAATTTGAATGTCAAGATTGTGCCCGGCTTTTTCTTCGGCCATAAAAACAATGCGCGGAACCGCTTTTTTGTGTGCAAGCATTTGTCTTTTGCCCGAGTGGGCTGCTTCCGGGAAAAGCCCCAATGCAAAATTGTTTTCGAGCACCTTAACTGAACTTGCAAAAGTTTCATCGTTTTTTGCCAGGTTTTCCTTTCCATCGCGCATACGGTAAACCGGCATAATTTTTAAAAATTTCAGAATTGCGGCGGCAGTTTTGTTTTTAAAAATATCGGCGCGTGCCAGCCAAACCGGTTGGAATTTTGTATTCAGTAAAATAGCTAACGGATCACTTAATGCATTTTGATGATTTGGAGCAAAAATAACAGGTTTATTTTTTGGTATATTTTCTAATCCATTGACAATTATCTGTTTATAAATCAACCAGTCGGCAAACTGGACATATTTTTTTAAAATAGCATAGCCCAGCGACCATTTTTCGTAACTCATATATTTAATTTAGCAATTCAACAACTGGGAAAAATCTATATTATTTGCGAGGTTTGCGGAATTTTTTTTCTGGTCCACAAATATGAAATTCCAAAACCGCTGAGAATGTGCCAAACGCCCCACCACGCAGCAATGATGGTCATGCCGCCAAGTTCGAGTTCCGGAGGAAATATTTTTGGGTTGAACATGAGAACAAGCGCCAATCCCGAATTTTGAATCCCGGTTTCAATGGTAACCGTTCGCCGGTCAATTTGTGGGAGTTTAAAAATTGTGGCTGCAACAAAACCTGACGAAAGCGCCAATCCATTATGAATGAGTACTATAATAAACACAAGATGAATAAAACGCATAAAATGGTCGAAATTGGCCGATAACAAAATGATTACAAATGCAATGAAAATGATGATTGAAAGCTGGCGGATTGGTTTCTTTAATTTTGCCGTTATTTTGGGCAGGTATTGTGCAAACAACAGCCCAATTGCAACAGGTATTCCCAACAAAATAACAACGGTTTGAACCATCTGGAAAAAATCAATTTCGATTGGAACCAAATAACTTCCTGCCCCCGCACTGTTGTAATGATTTACAAAAAGTTTTCCCCAAAGTGCAAAATTCAGGGGTGTCATAAATGTTGCCGCTAAAGTTGCAATAGCAGTTAAACTTACCGAAAGCGCCACATTCCCTTTGGCCATGGCCGTCATAAAATTGGAAATATTTCCTCCGGGACAGGCAGCAATCAATATCATTCCAAGCGCTACTGTGGGAGTAGGATTTAAAAGGATGATAAACAAAAATGTTACTGCCGGCAATAATAAAAACTGTGAAAATACACCAACTAACACGGATTTGGGGTTCATTACCAAATCTTTAAAATGTTGCAATTTTATGTCGAGCGCAACCCCAAACATAATAAAAGCGATAGTTACGTTTAAAGCGAATAAACCTGCAGGGGAGAAATTTAATCGAACATGATCGAGAACTTCCAAAGCTTCCTTCATAATATTCAGTTTTTTCCGGGGTTGAAAATAAGAAATCTATCGGTTAAAACAATAAATAAAGCCGGAACCATAAAAATGATTCCGGCTTCACTGCAGAATTGTTATCTCAATTTCCTAAAAGAAGTTTTTTCATTTTTGCATGTACCTCGGTATTTTCCATTATTCCGATAAATTCCTCAGCACCCGGGCCGTACGAAAAAATGGGAACCATAACCGCTGTATGCCCACCGGTTGGGAATGCTGCTTTAACAACACCGTCTTCGAAACTGCCTCCTGTTATTGCCATTCCGCCAGTTTCGTGGTCGGAGGTAACGATTACAAGTGTCTCTTTATCTTTTGCGGCAAATTCAAGTGCCTTGCCGATTACCTGGTCAAAATCGAGCATATCTTCAACAACATAAATTGTACTGCCGGCATGGCCTCCCCAGTCAATTTGAGAACCTTCAACCATTAAGAAAAAGCCATTTTTATTGTTGCTTAAAATATTTATTGCGGTTTCGGTTGCAACGGGCAATATATCTCCTCTTTCACTCATTCTTCCGGTATGTACCTCGGCAGCTAAACCGGCAAGTTTGCCTTTTTTTACTTTTTTAATTTTATTTATTTCGGTTTCAACCTGGTATCCTTTATTTTTAAGCTCTTCTACAAGATTGCGCCCATCTTCCCTTTTAGCGAAATGATCCAAACCCCCGCCAATAAAAACGTCGATATCGGTTTTTAGAAAATCGGTGGCAATATCTTCATAAGAACTGCGGCTCGCCTGATGTGAAATAAACGAAGCAGGTGTGGCATGAGTAATGGCCGATGAAGAAACCAGCCCGGTTGCAAGTCCCTTTTCTGACGCTTCCTGGAGAATTGTCCTGACCGGATTTTTATTCATGTCAACGCCAATAGCTCCGTTGTATGTTTTAACCCCGGTTGAAAGCGCTGTTCCTCCGGCGCCGCTGTCGGTAATGTAATTATCACCCGAACTTGTTTTCGAGAAACCAATGTATTTGCAGTTTTCGAGAAACAGCCTGCCTTTATTTGCAGTTAATCCTGCAAAAACCTGAGATACACCCATTCCGTCACCAATCAGAAGAATAATATTTTTTGGTTTGTCCACATTAAATTTTTGTGGAAAATCTTTCACTTTGTAAGTTTTCTGGCTTATGTAGGTTTTTTCCAGGTCTTCCGACTTTGCTGTAAGATATTGGTCCTGAGCATAAACGGTAATTCCCATTATAAGGAATATCGCGAGAAGTTTTAATTTTTGTAGCATAATTCTGTTTTTTATTTTTGAACGTGTAAAAATAAGGTATAAAATATAATGATTGTGTTAAACAATTCTAAAAAGGTTAAAATTTCAAACTGGTTTGTTTTTAAATTTTTTTAATACAGTTTCATCAAACATTTTGTTGATTTCAAAGAAAGTTCCATCTTTTTCTGTTTTCATTTTTATTACATCCATAATTACAAAGTTTGTCAGCACTTCTTCGGCTTTCATTCGCGAAACATGCGCATGTCTGATAAATTTCGAAATTGTAATTGATGGATTGTTTTGAAGATAATCGATTAAGAATTTTTCATGCTCCGAGTAAGTGAAATGAATGCCATTCTGGCTGTTTCTTTTTTTCCATACATTTAGATGGATTTTATGCGCTAGATAATTTTCATCGCCAATTCTCAGGTAAGCCAGCCATTTTCCATTTTCATCCCTGGCAAAATGGGGTTTTTGGTCGCTGGGTTCAATCTTTATTTCCAAAACGGTTTTGCCTTCAACCTGCCATTGCTGTGTTGAAAAGTTGATAGGCGGATTGCTGTAGATTTTTGCAGCCGCTTCAACCATGTAAAACTCCTCTTCAGTTCTTATTCCTGCAATCTTACCATTGTCTTTAATACCTACCAATAATCTTCCACCATCGGTGTTGGCAAATGCAACCAGCGATTTGGCAATCTTTTTCGAGTCGTTAATGCAGTATTTAAAATCCTGCTGCTGATGCTCGCCTTCCTGAATTAATTTATACAGATAAGTACTCAAAACGATAAGATTCAATTATTACGGATTAATTCGATCCATAATTTCCTCAATTTTTATTTTTTCCTCGTGTAAAAGAATCAACTGAAGTTTTTCAGTTTCGAGCAAAGCGCTCACTTTAGGGCCTATTTCACCTGTAATTATCGAAGTTACACCGTGTTCTTTTAAAAACTCCACAAGCTTCAATCCGCTGTTTTCAGAATCTTTATATGGGTTTTCAACAATTGAATACTGATTTTTACTTACGTTGAAAATGACCACATTTTCACATTTTCCAAATCGCAGGTCCATAAACGATTTTTCGGTTTTACCGGCTGACGTAATAGCAAATATTTTGTCCATTTCTTTGAAAATTTAATTTGTTTTTTCCTGTTTTAATTCTTCGAAGAGGTAAGTTCTTCCCAATATTCCAGAGCTCTTCTTGTATGAGGAATAACAATTGTACCGCCCACCAGATTGGCTACACTGAAAATTTCGAACATTTCATCAGTGGAAACTCCCTGTTCAAAACATTTTTCGAGATGATATTTAATACAATCATCGCAACGCAGCACCATCGAAGTTGCAAGGCCCAGCATTTCCTTGGTTTTGGCGCTAAGGGCTCCGTCCTGATATGTTAATGTGTCGAGGCTGTAAATTCTCTTCATTACTTTATTGTCCGAGGCCAATATTTTCTCGTTCATTTTAGCCCTGTAGGCATTAAATTCATCAACAAGTTTTCCCATTTGCTTTTTTTCGAAAATGATTATTTAACCATTGGTAATCCGATTTGCGGTCTCGAAAGTATCAATAAAAAAGAATTTCATGGCCGAATTTATAAATTATAACAATTTAATTCTTTGTTTGGTTGAAAATCATCAGACAGCATGCTGGTCATTTCTGTTAATCCTGAAATGTTTGTTGTTTGGATTGATAATGTTAACTCAATCTTATAAGTTTGCTTTTACCGAAAACATTTTTTTTGTTCAAAAATTGTAAACTCTTTCTTTACAGGCTTTTGAGATTCGTTTAGGGAATTTGCAAAAAGTGGGATTTGAAAATAAGTTGTCGTTTTAAAGCATTTTAATTTATATTTGCCCACACAATTTACAGGGAATAATGAAGCGGTTTTTATTAGTTTTTTTAAGTGTATTAACCAGTCAGCTTTTAATTGCGCAGGTATCTTTTTCTGCTCAAAACACTGAAAAATCAAATCGACCCGAAGTAATCAAAAACCTGAATATCAATCAGGATCCACGTTTGGATAAAATATTAACCTGGCACATTGAAAACAACAGAGCCAAAAATAAAATTGAAGGATTTCGGGTTGAGATATTTTTCAGTTCCGATTTCGATGCCAAAGAAAAAGCGCTCAGGAAAAAAAAGGAATTCTTATCGGTTTATCCTGACAACACTGTACATGTAAAATACATTTCACCCAATTTCAGGGTGCGGGTTGGCGATTTCAGAACAAAAAACGAGGCGCTTAAACTTTATCGTGAGATTAGAACCAATTACCCTGTGGCGTTTATAGTTGCCGACGAGATTGATTTTCCAATGATGAAACCATTACAAAATGAGTGACCAAATAAAGCATGAATGTGGTATTGCCTTAATTCGTTTATTAAAACCATTATCGTGGTACGCAGAAAAATATGGCACCTGGAAATATGGTTTAAATAAATTGTACCTGCTGATGGAAAAACAGCACAATCGCGGACAGGATGGAGCGGGAGCTGTTTGTGTTAAAAACAGATTAGCCCCCGGAAGCGCATATATCAGCCGTTTCCGATCGGTGAAGGAAAATCCTATAAAAGATGTTTTCGACCAGATTAACGAGCCTCTGCAAAAAGCATTGTGGGAAAGGATTGACGTTGAAAATACTGAATGGGCTTATCAAAATTTTCCGTTTGCAGGAGAACTTTATCTGGGTCATTTAAGGTACGGTACATTTGGGAAAAACAGCATCGATTTGGTCCACCCGGTGATGCGTCAAAACAACTGGAAATCGAGAAACCTGGTTTTAGCCGGAAATTTTAACCTTACCAATACCGACGAGCTTTTTAGGGTTCTGCTTGATTTGGGCCAGCACCCGAAAGCATATACCGATACTGTTACGGCGCTCGAAAAAGTGGGGCACTTTCTGGATCAGGAAAACGAATTGCTATTCAGAAAATATAAAAACGAGGGACTCAGCAACGATAGAATATCTCATAAAATAGAGGAAAATCTCGATATTCAGAATATTCTGGAAAGGGCCACAAAAGACTGGGACGGCGGATATACCATAGCCGGGTTAATTGGTCATGGCGATGCTTTTGTGGTTCGCGACCCCTGGGGAATCAGGCCTGCCCATTATTACTGTGATGATGAAATTGTTGTTGTAGCATCCGAACGACCAGTAATTCAAACGGTTATGAATGTGCGGGTGGGCGATGTAAACGAAATAAATCCGGGAGAAGCCCTGATCATTAAAAAGGATGGCCGCATTGGCAAAGAACTGATTCGGGTTCCGCATAAAAGAACTTCGTGCTCGTTCGAGCGCATTTATTTTTCGAGGGGAAGTGATAAAGACATTTATAAAGAGCGCAAGGAACTGGGAAATTTAATATGCCCTGCGGTTTTAAAAGCCATCGATTACGATTTTGAAAATACAGTATTTTCTTATATACCAAATACCTCCGAAACAGCATTTTACGGAATGATTGAGGGAATCAGGCATTATCTGGTGGATTGGAAAATTGAGGAAATAAAAAGAAAAAATGGGTCGTTAACCGACGAAGAAATTAAACGGATCATTTCATTTGAACCCCGTGTTGAAAAAATTGCCATAAAGGATGTTAAGCTTCGCACTTTTATTGCCGACGATGCCAGCCGCGAAGATTTGGTGGCACATGTTTACGACGTAACATACGGAATTATTAACAACAATGTAGATACGCTTGTAATTATCGACGATTCAATAGTTAGAGGCACAACCCTTAAAAACAGTATCTTACGAATTTTAGACAGGTTGCATCCCAAAAAGATAATCGTTGTTTCCTCTGCGCCTCAAATCCGTTATCCCGACTGTTACGGAATTGATATGGCGCGCCTTGATAAATTTATTGCATTTAATGCTACAATTGAACTTTTACGGGAAACCGGGCAGCAGGCCATCATCGACAAGGTTTATAACCAGTGCAAACAGCAGGAAAATTTGCCAAAGGAGGAAATTGTAAATTATGTGCAGGAGATTTATCACAATTTTACTGTAGAACAAATCTCGGCTAAAATTGCAGAAATACTCAAACCTGAAGATTGCAACGCAGAGGTTGAAATTGTATATCAAACCGTTGAGAATTTGCACAAAGCCTGTCCCAACGATTTGGGCGACTGGTATTTTACAGGCAATTATCCGACACCGGGAGGGAACAGGGTGGTTAACAGTTCGTTTATCAATTTTATTGAAGGTAAAGATCGGAGAGCTTATTAACCGTTGATTTTTGCAGATTTAAAAACAAAATATGCTATAAATCAAAATTGAATCCTTTTTCGAGGAGTTCTTCATATTTTGCTTTGTTGAAACGATAATAAAAAGCGCCTTTTTTTGATGTTTCTTTTTCCTTTTCGTCTAATTTTTCAAGCAATCCCATCGCCAGCAATTTTCTTCTGAAATTTCTTTTATCGAATGGGAACTGATATATTGCTTCGTACAAACGCTGAAGTTGGGGAATGGTAAATTTTTCAGGGAGAAGTTCAAAACCAATGGGTTGGGTTCGTGCCCGGATCCGTAATTTTCGCATGGCCTTTTTTACCATATCCTGATGATCAAAAATCAAATCGGGCAGTTCAGATACCGAAATCCAGGTAGCCCCATGTTTTTTAACCAGTTCGCTGTCGTGCTCATTAATTTTTATGAGCGAAAAGTACGCTACCGAAATTATTCTGCCACCTGCATCGCGGTTTAAATCACCAAAAGCATAAAGCTGTTCCATATAAACATTACCGAGGCCGGTGAGTTGTTTTACAATTCTTTTGGCAGCAGATTCAAGGCTTTCCTTGGGGTCAACAAATCCGCCCATTAACGACCAGTTTCCTTTTTCAGGTGCAAACTGACGCTTGAGCAGTAGTAACTTCAATTCATGTTCGTTTTCGTTAAAACCAAAAATAATGGAATCAACGGCAACCAGAATTTTTGGAAAATCAGAATAAAAATTCATGATATTTTATTTGGGTTCGGGCCATTCACCTGTTTCTTTATCTTTGATGTAAGTTTCGATATGACGGTCAACCTTAAAACCATAAATATCTTCGATGGTAACAATAATACCGGTTTCCAGCACCTCGCCAAACTCACGGTTTACAGCGGTACCAAAGGTTTTCATCGACGGCGAAAGGTTCATATAGGCATTTATCAGCGGCGGCACATTTTCACCATATTGCCGCACCGAATGCAGTAAAATTTTATAGTCTTCCTTATAATTTTCGCCGCAGAACAGTTTTTCCATAACTTCCATATTCATATCAAATTCCACCGGTTCTTTTGGATAACAAAGGTTTTCCTTGTCTCTGAAATATTTTTTAAAGAAGTACTGGATTAAATTTCTGGCATCACTGTGAAAATGGGTGTACATGGTAACTTTCCCAAAAAAATACCTGATTTCGGCATGATCTACTGTTAAAGCTCCAAGCCCGTCCCATAAATTGTCGAGGGCAAAAAGCGCTTTTGCCCCGGCTTTGCTCGACTGATATGCAGGTTGAACAAACGATCTGCCCAACTCGAGTGAATATGGCAGGTATTCATCAATAAATTTCTGCGAAAAATCAAAAAGGTGCGAAGTTGCAAGTTGAAATTGGCCCTGTTCATCTTTAGGCGCTTCAGAACAAAGAATATACCTGTAGCCGCCTAAGATCTCTCTTGCATCAGGATTCCAAACAATAAGCTGTTTATATGGCGATTTCGCTGTATCGTAAATGTCAATATCTGTTTCTTCTCCCGTTCCTCCGCCTGCATCGCGAAAAGTGATTTCGCGTAACCTCCCGATTTCATGCATCAAAGCGGGCGAGTCGTGATGGGTTATAACATAAATTTCGTTGCCGCCTTTATTTGTTTTTCTAAGTAATTTATTGGGGGTCAGTTCTGCGTAAATCTCATTCCTCGGCAGAGGCTCAATTATTTTTTTCATTTACGTTTTCATTTTTTAGAAAAATAGAATGCAAAATTAGAAAAATTCCTGCTTCAGTAATTAACTATCTGATTTAATTTTCAGTCATGAATTGCCCCGGTATTTTATATACCTGTTCTTTTACCCAATTTGCCCATTCCAGGTGTGATTTCGATTTATCAAAAGTCTGATATGGAACAGGTTTGCCAAAATAAACCGGAATATCAGCGTTTTTATGTCTCATAAGTTCATCCGGTAAAAGAAACATTTCAATATTCCATTTCAAACGAAGGAATTTTCTGATGTTGGCTAACCTGTAAAACCGGTCGGTATTGCGTCCGCCAATAAAAACCGGAATGACATCACGCTTATATTGGATGGCTTTTGTAATGAAATGTTTTTTCCACTCCAAATCGGTAATTTTTCCCTTAATTCTGCGCGAGGCCAGACCTGATGGAAAGATGAGTATCTGTTCATCAGAATCATAGGCATTATCAAGCGATTGTGCCACTTCCCTGCTGTTGGTACCATGCTTATTCACCGGAATAAACATATAACTCAGACTAGGAATACCCATCAAAACATCATTGCTCAGAAATTTCAGTTTCCCCAGGTTTTTATTCACATATTTCATTAGTAACAAGGAATCGAAACCACCCAGCGGATGGTTGCTGGCAAAAATAAACCGGCCCGATTCAGGAATATTTTCAAGGCCGTAAATGTGTTCCTTCACATTAAATTCAGTAACTGCCTGATCGACAAATGCAATTCCTTTCAAGTGTCCGTTCCGGGCAATAAATTCATTAACAAAGTCGATGTGCAATAGATTATGGATGTAACGGAAAATAAATCCGGGCATTATTCTGGCTAAAGCTGGATTCTTTTTAATGAATAACTCCCTGATATTTATTGGCTTAAAAGTATTTTCGATGGTTTCTTCCACTGTTCTTGATTTTACGGCAATTAAGTAAAAAATAGCCATAAATCAAATATGGTTTTGTGCTTCACTTCTTCACTTCTTTAAATCAACAAACAATGCCTTTAAAAGGATATCAATTTTTTGAGGGTGATTTTATTCACAGCGGAATGAGTTATTAACGGTTGTTAATAAATAATTAAAAACTTTTTAAAAATCAGTAAATCAATTAAATACATAAGTTTATTGTGTATTGATGCGAGTTTATCAACCGTGTTTGAACATGTTTTCAACAGATTTTTTTTCGTAAAGTTTTAATTTAAAGTGGAATAGAATGGAATAAAGTGTCATATTTTGGAATAAATTTCTATTTTTACGCTATAAAAAATCAGGAGATTTCACAAATGATTGAATTTGCAGGGACATATAACGCAACCATTGACGATAAAGGCAGGATCGTGCTTCCGGCTCCCCTTAAAAAGGAACTGGGAGAACTTGCCAATGAGTCGTTGGTCATCGAAAAAAACCTGCATAGGGAGTGTCTTGATATTCACCCCGAGAAATTCTGGAGAAAAAGAGTGGAAGATTTTAAGAGTGTTCTCGATCCTTTTGACGAAGATGATGATGCGCTTTTACAGTTTTTCTATCAGAATTTCATAAAAGTGTCGATTGCGCCAAACGGGAGGTTAAATATTCCGGATGCTTATCTCAAATATGCAAATCTTGAAAAAGGCGCTGAATTTATTGGGATGGGCGAATCTATCCGCTTGCTGGCTGTTGGAGAAACAGGCAGACAGGAAATGAGCAAAGAAGAGTTTTTAATGAAGTTGAAGGAAAAACGCCAGAAAAAAGCATAACCTGAATGACCCAGTCCTATCACATACCAGTTTTGGCAGCAGAAAGCATTGAAGGCCTCAATTTAATGGCCGGCGCCGACGTTGTGGACGCAACCTTCGGAGGTGGTGGTCATTCCAGGCTCATTCTCAAACAGATTACTCAAGGAAGGCTTTTTGCTTTCGACCAGGATGAAGATGCCGTGCAAAATGCTATAAATGACAAACGACTTTTCTTTATCAGGCACAATTTCCGTTACATCAAAAATTTCCTTCAGTATTATGGTGTTGAGCAGGTTGACGCCATTTTTGCCGATTTGGGAGTTTCCTCGCACGATTTCGATGTCCCTGATCGCGGCTTTTCATTCCGGTTTGAGGGAAAACTCGACATGCGTATGAATCAAAACGCCAAAACTGATGCAGGAAAAATAATAAATGAATATTCCGAGGAACAATTGGAGCAGGTTTTCAGGATGTTTGGCGAAATAAAAAACTCACGTCAACTGGCTGCGGTAATCTGCAAAAAGCGGAATGAACTGCATATTAAAACAACCACACAGTTAAAGGAAATAGTTGCCGAATGTGCTCCCCGCGCCATCGAAAATAAATATCTCGCGCAGGTTTTTCAGGCACTCAGGATTGAAGTGAATGATGAAATGGATGCTTTACAGGAGTTCCTTGAAGTATCGTTAAAGTTGTTAAAAACGGGCGGCAGGTTGGTTGTAATCACTTACCACAGTTTGGAAGACCGGCTTTGTAAAAATTTCATGAAAACCGGAAATTTTGAAGGCAAAGTGCAAAAGGATTTTTTTGGGAATGTGACTTCACCATTTAAAATGGTAAACAAAAAAGTGATTACCCCGGGCGATGAGGAATTAAAAACAAACAGCCGTTCGAGAAGCGCCAAACTTAGAATTGCAGAAAAAATCTGATATGTCGGAAAGTACAAAAAACAGCAAAAAGGCACCAGGAGTGAAATCGTTTATTGGAGGTACGATTTTAACCGATGAAAGGGTAACAAGGCAAATCCCTTTTTTGATTTTTCTTGCATTCCTTGCTATACTGCTCATTACCAATCGAAACTGGTCTGAGCGTACAATCCGGAAAGTTGAAATTCTTCAGAACACATTGGACGAGCTACGTTCAGAGTCAATTACGTTATCTGCAAAACTCATGAACTCAAGCCGTCCTTCAGAAATTGCAAAAAAAGTTGAAAACGCAAATATTGATTTACAGGAGCCGGTAAAACCTCCTCAAAAATTGGTTGTGAAAAAAAATAAATTGTCGTGGAAATTCGCAAAGTAATATTAACGCGTATAACATTAATCTATTTCGTACTGTTGGTTTTCGCCATAGTTGTAATAGTTAAAATGGTCTCTGTTCAGAAGATTAAGAACGACCGTTGGGAAGAAATTCAGAAAAACTTAAGCGAAAATACAATCATTGTTAATCCCGATCGTGGAAATATTTGTGCCGATGATGGCAGTGTTTTGGCGACTTCAGTGCCCGGTTATTTTGTTCGTATTGACCTGGCTTCTGAAGGAGTAAGAAAGGTATTTGACCATGAAAGCGATTCGCTCGCCTGGTACCTTTCCCGATTCTTTGGCACCGCATCTCATCCCGAAATGAACCGACGGCTAAACGAAGCATATAAAAGCAAAAACCGCGGTTTTATGCTCACCCCGCGCAAAATTGATTACACCGAACTTCAGCAATTAAAAAAATTCCCGATTCTTAAACGTGGACGATACGGCGGAGGACTAATTGTTGAGCAGGAAAACAGGAGGGTAAATCCTTTGGGAATGTTGGCATTACGCACCCTTGGTGGTTTGAACAAAGGCGCTTATGGCGGCGTGCATGGAGCAATTGGTTATACCGGTCTTGAAGGCTCTTTTGAACCCTATCTGAAAGGTAAAGACGGAATCAGTTTTAAACAAAATCTTTCGGGCAGATGGGTAACACGCGTTGAAATTGAACCCGAGGATGGCATGGATATCATTACCACTATTAATGTGAAGATGCAGGATATTACCGAAAGCGCATTGTATAAACAGTTACAAAATGCAAATGCCGATTGGGCAACTGCAATCCTGATGGAAGTTAAAACCGGAGAAATAAAAGCCATTGCCAATCTCGGTAAACAGAACGGGGATTATTTCGAAACCGATAATTTCGCGCTTGGGCCCCGCGGTTGTTATGAACCCGGCTCAACATTTAAACTGGTTTCGCTGATGGTAGCACTCGAAGATGGGGTAGTTGATACAACCGACGTTTTCGATACGGGTAACGGGCAGTGGTTTAAAAATGGCAGAAAAATTTCGGATACACATGGTTATGGAAAACTCTCTGTAAAACAGATTTTTGAAAAATCTTCAAATGTTGGAGTCGCAAAAATCATAACTGAATATTACGAGAAAAATCCAAAAAAATATGTTGACCGCGTTTACAGCTTCGGAATAAATAAGCCCCTTGGACTTGATATTGTTGGCGAAGGACAACCTTATTTTAAATACCCGGGCGACGCCGATTGGTGGGGAACAACGCTGGCCGGCATGTCTTACGGATATGAAACAAAAATGACACCCCTGCAAGTGCTCAATTTTTATAATGCAGTGGCCAACAACGGTAAAATGGTAAAACCGCATTTGGTAAGAGAAGTCAGGGAAAATGGCGCTTTGGTGAAGAAATACAAAACCGAAGTCATCAACCCGATGATTGCTTCAAAAGAAACCATTAAAAAAGCACAGTCAATGCTTGAGGGTGTTTGCCTTTACGGTACAGGTAAATCGGTGAACAGCGAATATTTCAATGTGGCCGGTAAAACCGGGACTGCCCGTGTTGCAACAAGCAGTGCGGGTTACAGCGAAGGAATGTACCTGGCCTCGTTTGCAGGTTATTTCCCTGCTGACGATCCTAAGTATTCGTTAATAGTAACATTTAATAATCCGCGTGGCGGTTATTATGGCGCTTCGGTGGCCGGTCCTGTTTTCAAGGAAATTGCCGAAAGGGTTTATGCCTTTCAGGTGCTGACCGATCAGCCGGAAGAAGAAGATGACAATTTAAAACTGGTTATGCCCGATATTAAGAAAGGGCAGACCGAAGATATTCAGGAGGTAATCAGTGCTTTAAAGCTAAAACATGTAAAAGGCGACCCCGACTCTCAATGGGCAAATATTGAAGTTGATGAGGATATTATCAGGCTCACCGACATTAAAATTCATGATGGAATTGTACCAAATGTACAGGGGATGGGGGCGCGAAGCGCTATCTATTTAATGGAAAATGCAGGTTTGCAGGTGCGTGTAACCGGAATTGGCAAAGTAAAAAAACAGTCGTTAACTCCCGGCAATAAATATCAAAAAGGACAAACAGTACTATTAACACTCGGATAATCGGTAAAATGAAAATAAGCGAATTAATCAATCATATCAGTTTTTCGGAAATTATCGGTTCTGACGAAAAATCAGTAGCCGGTATCGAATTTGATTCAAGACTGATTAAACCAGGATTTTTGTTCGTGGCACAAACCGGTGTGGTCTCCGACGGGCATAAATTTATTTCCAAAGCAGTTGAGAATGGTGCGGGCGTAGTTGTTTGCGAGCAACTTCCTTCTGAATTATTTTCAAATGTAACTTATATAAAAGTTGCTGATTCAAATGAAGTTTTGGGAAAACTTGCATCGGCATTTTACAATTTTCCTTCACACAAATTGAAAGTGGTTGGCGTTACCGGCACCAATGGAAAAACAAGCATTGCAACCCTGCTTTATAATATGTTTTTGAAGTTGGGTTACAAAACAGGGCTTATTTCAACAATTTCATACCGTATCGGAGAAAAGGAGGAAACAGCATCGCATACAACTCCAAATGCACTGAAAATTCAGCAGTTACTTACAGAAATGGTGAATGAAGGCTGCGAATATTGTTTCATGGAAGTGAGTTCACATGCAGTTCATCAAAAACGGATTTCGGGGATTGAATTTGCAGGTGGCATTTTTACCAACATCACACATGACCATTTGGATTATCACAAAACTTTTGCAGAATACATCAAAGCAAAAAAAGGTTTTTTCGACGGCTTATCAAAGAAAGCATTTGCAATAATTAATACCGATGATAAGAACGGTTTGGTTATGGTTCAGAATTCCCAGGCCGAAAAAGTCACCTTTTCAACAAGAACAATTGCCGATTTCAGGTGCAAAGTAATTG
>Ga0351903_1031_pt1 | contig 38114 bp, 28 predicted proteins | sample BONcelHT113001D6_FD_206874 | JGI IMG/M metagenome (GOLD analysis project Ga0351903, IMG submission 206874) | Enriched cells from coal bed in the Powder River Basin, Montana, United States - BONCAT cells T11 rep1 HSBNCT.T11.300.1.D6 ... | reverse complement strand
CGTGCATCAGCCCGGGCCGCTATCTCGATGGGGCTTGCGACAGGAGAGTATTTCAAGGAATTGTCGAGCAGGTTGACCAGGACCTGGGTCATCAGCGTCATATCCATTCTGACCGGCGGCAGCGTGGAGGGAACATGCAAATCGACTTTCCGTGTGCCGAGTCTCCGTTCCATGGCGGCCAGGGCGCAACCTACCAGATCCTGCACATCGCAGAGCTCTCTCCTCAACTTCACCGCTCCGGCTTCCAGTTGGGTCATGTCGAGCAGATTGCCGACAAAGCGGTTCAGTCGTTCCGCCTCTTCCCAAGCGGTATCGAGGAGTTCCAACCGGGCTTCATCGGCAAGCGTGTGTACCCTCTCCCTCAACGTATCCAAAGCTCCCGTTATGGATACCAAGGGCGTGCGCAGATCATGGGAGATGGAATTAAGCAGAGCGCGTTCGAGATTTTCCCGTGCCTGGAGTATCTGGGCCTGTTCGGCCTGATGGGAGAGCTGGACACGTTCCAGCGCCATGGCGGTCAGGCTGGCGAACGCATCGAGGAGTCGGCGGGTTTGCCGGGAACGATAGGTAGCCTCGTTTTCCAATTTTATACCGAGGACACCAAGCAGGTTTCCGGATGACTGGAGTGGGAGATGGAGAAATTCCGCGGAGCCGAGCGTCTCGGTTCCGTGCCCGGCCTCCTTGCGGTTGCGAAATGCCCAGTCGGCCACGGCCATCTCTTTGATGCTTGGGTGAATGCCCTTGCTTGCAGCTGCAACCTTCAGACGCTCCCCTTCCGGAAGCAGCACGGCGACCCTGGCATGCAGGGATTCCCCCAGGTTTTTTAACACGGCCTCCAACAAGGTTTCGATATCGGCAGTTGCGGCCAGGTCTCGGCTAAGAAAGTAGAGACTGTTCGTCTGCACCTCCCGGACCCGCACCGCTTCGGCCCGTTCGCGGGCCTGGGAAACAAGGGAGCTGATGATCACGCTGACCGCGAAAAGCGCAATGAATGTGATGATGTACTGCGTGTCGGCCACGGCAAAGGTCAGGTACGGCGGGATGCAGAAAAAGTCAAAGGATAGCACCCCGAGGAAAGCCGTGAGGATGGCCGGTTTCGGCCTGAGACGCAGTGCCGCCACCACGACCACCAGCAGATAAATCATCACCATGTTGGCCGGCTCAAGGAACGGGCGGACCAGCATACTGAGTAAGGTCGCAGCAATAACCAGAGCCAGGCTGGCCAGGTACCCTGACAGGGGAATCGCTTTTTTCGGTTTGAAGACGGCGGGCTCCGGCTTCAGCATGGCCGGGTCAATGCTTACCACATGCACGTCAATTGCCCCGCTCAGTCGGATTATCTGGTCAACGGTCGGTGGAAGCAGGAATTCGCGCCAGCGCGGTTTGGAGGGTTTACCGACTACGATTTTGGTAACGTTGTGCCTGACGGCATAATCGATGGCAGCGTCAGCCACCGATGCTGCCGATACGGTCGCTACCTGGGCCCCAAGACTTTCGGCCAAGCGGAGGTCTTTCCAGACCCGCTCCCTGTTTTCCAGTGCATGCTTTCCGCCAGCGGGGGTTTCGATGTACACCGTGTGCCAGGTGGCGTTCATCTCATCAGCTAGATGTCGGGTGGTGCGGATCAGACGCTCACTGAAGGGGCTGCCGCTGACGCAGACCATCAATCGTTCAGCGGCTGGCCACGGGCCGGGAATTGCCCGCGACTCCATGTAGGCACGCATCTCATCATCTACCCGGGCAGCGGTTCGCCGCAATGACAGCTCACGCAGGGCGATCAGGTTACCGTGACGGAAGAATTTTTCCACGGCCCAGGCCGCCTGTTCCGGAACATAGACCTTCCCTTCACGCAGACGCTGCAGCAGGTCATCAGGCGGAATGTCAACGAGACGGATCTCCGCGGCCTGATCCAGCAGGCTGTCAGGAACCGTCTCGCGCACGGCCACGCCGGTAATCTGCGTCACGATGTCTTTCAGGCTATCGAAATGCTGGACGTTTACCGTGGTGTACACGTCGATGCCGGCAGCCAGGAGTTCCTCCACATCCTGCCAGCGCTTCTCGTGCCGTGAACCGGGGGCATTGGTATGAGCCAGTTCGTCCACCAGGGCGATCTGAGGCCTTCTGGCAAGGACCGCATCGGTATCCAGTTCCGGAAGCAGCACACCCTGGTATCGGATCTGTGCCTTGGGAATACTTTCCAAACCTTCCAACAGGGCATCCGTCTCAGCGCGGCCATGCGACTCAACATAGGCCGCTACGACGTCCCGTCCTTCACGGCTCCTTTGCCGGGCCGCCTCCAGCATGGAGTAGGTTTTCCCTACTCCGGCGGCGTAGCCCAGAAATATCCTCAGTTTGCCCTGCTTCGCCTGTTCCTCTTCGCTCCGGGCGAGCTTCAGCATTGCTTCCGGCGAGGGCCGTTTCTCTTCATCGTTGGTCATGGAGCCAGTCTATCCAATGCGAGATTCAATGCAAGCACATTTACTCGTCGACTGCCGAATATCCCTACCTGGCGATCTTCACTGTGGGCATCAACCAGTTTCTTCAGCCCCTCCTTGTTCAGTCCTCGTTCCTTGGCGACACGGGGGATCTGCACGAGAGCAGCCTCCGGCGTGATGTGCGGGTCGAGTCCACTGGCCGAGGCCTGCACCAGGTCGGCCGGGATCGGGCCGGTCAGGCCGGAGGCACGCAGGTTTTTGATCCGGCCGGCAACCGTCTCAAGGTAGATAGGGTTGGTCGGACCAGAGTTGGAACCGCTGGAACCTGCCGGGTTGCAGGCAAAATCAGTCGTCATTGAAGGGCGGGGCCAGAAGTATTTCGGCTCGGAAAAGGGCTGGCCGATCAGGCTGGAGCCGACGACCTGACCGCTTGTATCCCTGATGAAGCTGCCATTTGCCTGGTGAGGAAATACTGTTTCAGCAATTCCGGTGACGATGGCCGGGTAGATGCCGCCGCAGAGGACGGTGAAAACCAGAAGCATCAGGATTGCGGGTTTTATTTCTTTCATAGTTTTCTCCTCTACGTTAATTCGTGAGATGTTAGAAGTAAGACGGTAGAAACAAAACATCTCACTTTTCACATCTCACTTCTCACGATACAAACATCCCCACCACGAGATCAATTCCCTTGATCCCGACGAACGGCACGATGATCCCGCCCACCCCGTAGATCAGGAGGTTGTACATCAGCAGCTTCTCGGCCGGCATCGGGCGGAATTTGGTCCCCTTGAGGGCCAGCGGCACCAGCAGGGGGATGATGACCGCATTGAAGATGACCGCCGAGAGGATGGCGCTGAACGGGCTGGCCAGGTGCATCACGTTAAGTGCCCCAAGTTGCGGGTAGATGGAAACCAGGGCCGCCGGGATGATGGCGAAATACTTGGCGATGTCGTTGGAGATGCTGAAGGTGGTCAGGTTGCCGCGGGTCATCAGGATCTGTTTGCCGACCTCGACGATATCCAGAAGCTTGGTCGGATTGCTGTCAAGGTCAATGATATTGGCGGCTTCGCGGGCAGCTTGGGTACCGGTGTTCATGGCCACCGCCACGTCCGCCTGGGCCAGGGCCGGGGCGTCGTTGGTGCCGTCGCCGGTCATGGCCACCATGTAGCCGGCTGCCTGGTTGTCGCGGATCAGGCGCAGCTTGTCCTCAGGTTTGGCCTGCGCCAAAAAATCGTCCACCTGCGCCTCGGCGGCGATGGCGGCGGCGGTCAGAGGATTGTCGCCGGTAATCATCACCGTTTTGATTCCCATGCTCCGTAATTGGATAAAACGCTCCTGTATCCCACCCTTGACGATGTCTTTGAGGTTGACGACGCCGAAAATCTCCGCATCGCAGCAGACAACCAACGGCGTTGCTCCGGCGCGGGCGATCTCGTCGACGATTCTCTCCAGGCCTTCGGGGTTTTCGTTTCCGCCCGCTTCCCGCACAAAGGAGATGATCGAGTCGGACGCCCCCTTACGGAACTGCTTCCCTTCCAGATTCACTCCGGAAAGGCGTGTGTCGGCGCTGAACGGGACGTTCTCCGCGTCGGCTGGGAGTTCCTTTGCCCGCAGACCGTATTTCTCCTTGGCAAACACCACGATACTGCGCCCTTCCGGGGTTTCGTCGGTAAAAGAAGACAGCAAAGCCGCCTCGGCCAGTTCCTGCTCCGTATGAGCGCCAACAGGGACAAAGGCCACCGCTTCGCGGTTGCCGAGGGTGATGGTGCCGGTCTTGTCCAGCAACAGGACGTTCACGTCGCCCGCCGCTTCAATGGCCCGCCCCGAGAGGGCGATGACGTTTTTCTGAAACAGGCGGTCCATTCCGGCGATACCGATGGCGGGGAGAAGTGCGGCGATGGTCGTGGGAGCCAGGCAGACGAAAAGGGCCACCAGGATGGTGAGTGAGACCGGCGTTCCCTGTCCGGCAGCCTGTACGCTGAAAATTGAGAGCGAGCTGATGTTGGCGCAGACCAGCAGGAAGACCAGGGTCAGTGCGATCAGGAGCACCTCCAGGGCAACTTCGTTGGGGGTTTTGCGCCGCTTGGCTCCCTCGATCAGGGAGATCATCCGGTCGAGGAAGGTCTCCCCGGGGTTGGCGGTGATCAGGACGATGATTTCGTTGGCGATGACCTTGGTCCCGCCGGTTACGGCGCTCCGGTCGCCGCCCGATTCGCGTACCACCGGGGCCGATTCGCCGGTTACCGCCGCTTCGTTGACCAGGGCCGCACCGGCCACCACCTCACCGTCGCCCGCGATCAGATCTCCCGCTTCCACCAGGATACAATCTCCCTTGCGGAGCTGGTTGGCGCCGACCAGGGCGTAGTCACTGCCGAATTCAGCTTTGGTCAGCTGTTTGGCAACCACCTCGGTGCGGGTCTTTCTCAGTGAGGCGGCGCGCGCCTTGCCGCGTCCTTCGGCCAGGGCCTCGGCAAAGGTGGCAAAGATGACCGTCAACCAGAGCCAGAGGGAGACGAAGCCGGTAAACCAGACCGGATCGGTGGTTTTGCCGCTGAGCGACATGATGAAGATAATCAGGGTTATAAAACTGGCTATCTCCACGCAGAGCATGACCGGATTGCGCCAGAGGGCGCGCGGGTCGAGCTTTCGGAATGAATCGGCCAAGGCTGAGCGCAAAATTTTACTGTCAAAGATGGTTACAGCTTGCGGTACGTGTTTCGTCATAGTCAATTCCTTGCCGTAGGGGGGCAAACCCATGTGTCTGCCTTACGCCGGGCACACAGGCGGGTGCGCCCCTAGCGAATCATGGTCAACTGCTCGGCAATGGGTCCCATGGCCAGGGCGGGAAAGAAGGTCAATGCGCCCACAATCAGGATAATCAGGGTCAGCCAGACGGCAAACGGTACCTGGTCGGTCGGCAGAGTGCCCAGGCTGGGGGGAACGTACTGCTTCTCCGCCAGCGCCCCGGCCATGGCCAATACCGCCACCGCCGGGACAAAACGGCCCAGAACCATGGCAAGCGCACCAAGCAGGTTGTAAAAGACCGTGTTGCCACTCAGGCCGGCAAAGGCACTGCCGTTATTATTGGACATGGAGGCAAAGGCGTAGAGCACCTCGGAGAGACCATGGGCACCGGGATTGGACATGGCGGAGACCCCTGCCGGCAGAATGATCGCCACTGTTGTGAAAACAAGCACGAGTATGCCCGAGGTCAGGACGGTTGTGATCGACAACCACATCTCCCGCACCTCGATCTTTTTGCCGAGGTACTCCGGCGTGCGGCCGATCATGAGTCCCGCCACGAAAACTGCGATTACCACAAAGGCGAGCATGGTATAGAGACCGGTGCCAACTCCTCCGGGGGCCACTTCCCCCAAGAGAATCAGACTCAACGGAACCATGCCACCGATCGGGGTCAGGGAATCATGCATGCTGTTAACGGCGCCGCACGAGGTGCCGGTTGTGGCAACGGTGAAAAGTGCCGAAGTGCCCACGCCGAAACGGACCTCCTTCCCTTCCATGTTGGCTCCGTGCACACCCAATGTAGCCACCAGAGGATTACCGTTCCCTTCAGCATGGTAGAGGACGCCGAACGCCAGGACGAGAATCGCCAGCATGACCGCAAGGAGCGCCCAGCCTTGGCGGGTATTACCCGCCATACGCCCGAAGGTATAGGTGAGGCCGCCGGGAATCAACAACATCAACAGCATTTCCAGGAAGTTGGAGAGTGGCGTAGGGTTTTCAAAGGGATGGGATGAGTTGGCGTTGAAGAAGCCGCCGCCGTTGGTGCCGAACTCCTTGATCGCCTCCTGGGAGGCGACCGGACCCATGGGAATGGTGACATCCTTGACGGTAATAGTCTCTTTGAATGACTTTCCTTCAGCATCCGTGAGAAGGTTCCCTGTAGCGTCCAAGCGGGGCTTCTCGTAGCTGGTTGCCTGGACCAGAGGCACCGTCTTCGAAGGGCTGAAGTTCTGGATCACCCCTTGGGAAACCAGGAACAGAGCGGCAACCAGCGATAATGGCAGCAGTAGGTAGAGGGTGCACCGGGTAATGTCCACCCAGAAATTTCCCAGGGCCGAGGTCTTGCGCCTGACCAGGCCGCGGATCACGGCGATTGCGATCACGATGCCGGTGGCGCTCGAAAGGAAATTCTGAACCGCGAAGCCGAACATTTGGCTGAAGTAGCTGGCTGTCGACTCGCCGCCGTAATTCTGCCAGTTGGTGTTGGTCGTGAAACTGGTCGCTGTGTTGAGAGCCAGATGCCAGGAAAAAGCCGGTAATTTCTGCGGATTGAGTGGCAAAAAACCCTGAAGCAACAGAATAACAAAGAGAAAAATCAGGCTTGCCCCGTTGAAGAAAAGCATGGCCCGAGCATACCGCTTCCAGTCCATCTCCAGGTCCCTGTCAATTCCGCAGATCCGGTAGAGAATATTTTCACAGGGGACCAGGAAAGGTGACAGGAAGGTCCGCTCACCCTCGAAAACCTTGGCCATGAACGTGCCGAAAGGTTTAATCAGGGCCAGCAGAACGACAAAAAAGAAAACTGATTGCAGCCATTCAAATGAATTCATTCAGTGTCTCCCTGTTACACATCGTTATCCAGTGTATCACGCAATCGGCTTGCGGTACGGCCGGGATGGTTGACAAACTCCCAGCGCTGTTCCTGGCTATTGAAGAAGGGTATTTCTCCCGGTTCGCCCTGCGGTGGCGGAATCAGCGTGGCGTCATCCGGTATGAGGTATTCACCGCGCTTCCAGGGTGACTTGTCGGCAAAGGCCTCTCCCAAGTAGGCTCCGTTCACTGGATTGAAGAGATATATTTTCATTTCATACCTCGCTGCACTTTTTGAGGATTTATTCTGTCAATCACCTTTACCTTCAACCCACATCGTGGGCGACAATCCCTACAAGTAAGCCGGATTACATTTCCACCCTGGTCACGTTGCCTTGGAGTTTGCTCGACGGCAATTTGTAGAACTGCACGAAATTGGGAGTAAGCTTCTTGATGACGCTGAAGATGCGCCAGAAAGGGTTGTTCGTGACAATGTCTTCGATACCGTAGAAGATGACCTTTTCCCGGATTTCGTTCTTTAGCAGAAGCTTTTCGATATCGATCACCTCCATGTAACCCGCCCGTATTTCAAAGGCCTCCAGACCGGAGCCTATTCCCTTCGTCATTTTGCTCGTTACGCCGAAAGGCTCGTCTGTGCGTACAATGGAAACCAGCACATTGCGCTCATAGAGGATGTTGCTCCTGATTACGCTATGGACCAGGTACGGGGGAATGACGGAGGTTTCCTTGATGAAGTAGAGCGCCGTTCCCGAAATGTTTTTCTCATTGGCATAGATCTGTTCGTAGGAGAGCAGGAATGTTTCCAGATCGAGCGGTTTCAAGGCGCGATACAGTGCGCGTTGCCCCCAGGTCCAGATGAGAATGGTAACGAACGGGATTGAGGCGAGGATGATGGACCAGTAGCCGCCATGGGGGATCTTGTTCAGGCATGCCATGAAAAAGACGAAGTCCGTCACCGTTACCAGGACGGCAAAGGGAACTTTCCATTTCTTCCTGGTATTGCGGTAAATCATGATCATCATGATGCCGGTGATGGTCATGGTCCCGGTCACGGCCAGCCCGTAGGCCGCTGCCAGGTTTTCCGATTTCCGGAAGAGGATCATGATGAAGATGACCGCCATGAGGAGTGCCCAGTTAACCGAACCGATGTAGATCTGGGACTTCAGGTGGGTTGACGTGTAGTCTACCTTCAGGAGCGGCATGATACGGGTGGTGATCCCCTGGTAGATGACGGAAAAGACTCCGCTGATCATCGCCTGGGAGGCAATGATGGTTGCCATAATGGTGAGGATGAGAAACGGTATGTACAGGACGGGCGCTTCCCCTTGGACCATGCCGAACAGCAGGTTTTTTTCAGTACCGTAAGAGAGGACGTAGGCACCCTGCCCAAAGTAGTTGATAATCAAGGCGCAAAAGGCTATGCACCATGCCCGGATAATCGGCTTCCGTCCCAGATGCCCCATGTCGGCGTACAGGGCCTCCCCACCGGTAGCACAGAGAATTACCTCGGAGAGGACGAAGAAGGCGGCAAACCCGTTGTCCCGGAAGAATTTCAGCGCATACCAGGGACTGACCGCCTTCACCAGCTCGGGGTGGTTCACGATCGAGACGAGTCCGGAGACCGTGAGTGCGGAAAACCAGACGACCATGATCGGGCCGAACATTCCAGCCACCTTGTCGGTCCCTTTATATTGGAAGATGAAAAGAACTACGGCAATGATCGCTGCGATCAGGATCAGTGCCTCCTGTTGCAGGCTCTCCAGCCCAGGTATCAGGATCATGCCTTCTACCGCCGAGAGAATACTGATGGCGGGGGTAATGACCCCGTCGCCCAGGAGTAGGGAAACCCCGACGTACGACAGGAAGCCGACGAAGGCGATCTGACGTCCCGGCTTCAGAAGCCGGGCCAGGATTTCCTTGAGGACGATTGTTCCCCCTTCCCCTTTGCGCCCAAGGCTCATGGCAAGCCAGGCATATTCGGCGGAGACCAGAATGGACATGGTCCAGAAGACGAGGGAAAGTATTCCCATCACGTTATCCGGTGTCGGACGGGTCAAGGCGAAGATTACCGTAAGGGTATAGATAGGGCTGGTGCCGATGTCGCCGAAGACCAATCCGAACGACTTGATGACACCCTTCCAGTATGATTCGGCAGGGTCCTGCTTCATGATGGTGCTCCAGTTGGGAAATTGTCTACCGAATACAACTGTAGCTCAACCGGCATAAAGATAATCTCAAAATGCAGGCCCGATACATCAAGAAAATATCAAGATCGAGTAGGACCATCCCGATGTGCGCGGCAAATAGAAGTCGATTTTTGGATGGGAGTTGTGAAGATTAATTATTCGGTCTGAGGTAGAGAGAAAGGTTACGGATAGGTATGAATGGGTAATTATTCCCCGATAACAAGCGGTTGCCGGGTCTCCAACATCTTCAGGGTATCTCCAGATCTGTCATTAGTCGCAAGACTGCCAGTTCCTTGGCTTTGGCTTCCACGTCGATTGTTATCTCCTGGCCTCGCCAGCAGACGGGAAAGTCTTCGGGATTAATATAATCGGCATGAAGTCTGGGATTCCCTTCTCCCCAGCCATTTCTCGGGGATGAGATGTGAAGCCATGGCTCGCGACCCTGCCGCTGCCAAGTGGCCATGGCGAGTCGGGTCGCTTCCATCACCGTCAGCCCATCCGGGTTGCAGCGATGATGGTGCACGTCATAGACGAGCGGGATACCGAGCTGCTCGCATACCGGCAGAAGATCCTCGACCGTGTAGCTGATGTCGTCGTTCTCCAGGACAAGCCGTGTCCTCACCCGCTCCGAAAGCAGGGGGAAGTTTGTCCGGAACCGCTGCAACGTCGCTTCCTTCCCCCCCTGCCGTCCGCCGGCATGGATAGTAATGACATCCGCCCCAATCAGCTCGGCCACAAGCCCCTGATACTCCAATTCCGCAATGGATTTCAGTATCACATCGTCACGCAGGGAAGAGATCGAGATAAACTGGTCCGGATGAAAACTGAGCCGAATATTCAGTTGGCTTCGCAGCTGGGAAACTTCCGAGAGCAGGACTTTAATTTCCTCTCCGGCAGGGAGTTCATCAAGGGTATAGCCCACTTCAGGATGGGTATAGCGCGGCAAAAAAGGGGTCGTGACGCGGAAAGCACCGATACCCAGCCGATGTACCGTCTGGACGGCGCGATAAAGATTCCTGGCATTTTCAAGGCAAAGCGCTGATAGACGTGACCTCTGCTCCGCTCGGGACAAGGCGGACAAGACGCGAGCGGTGGTCGTCCGGAATCGAATCGGTTCATTGATGAAAATGCAGCAAAGGCCGAAGCGCATGGGTTTATCCGGAAAGTATCGTAAGGTGTCAGCGACATAGACCAGAGAACTCACCGGCAGAGTTGACAGTGAAAGCGTTCGCCCAGTCTCCGCGGCAGTCTCAGTCAGCGGGTTCCTGCGCGGCTTCCCTATCCAGCAGCGCCCGTTTTCTTTCAATTCCCCAGTGGTATCCACCAAGATTTCCGTCACTTCGGATAACTCGATGACACGGGACAATAACGGCAACAGGGTTTGCCGCACAGGCCGTCGCCACAGCGCGCACGGCTTTCGGGCGGCCGATTCTGCCGGCAAGATCACGATAGCTTATTGTGGAACCTGCCGGGATATCCCGAAGCGCCATCCAGACACGCTGCTGAAAAGCGGTGCCTTGCATGTCCAGGGGCAGGGCAAATTCGGCCCGGGGTGATTCGACGAACGAGATGACTTTGGCGACCATATCCGAAAACTCGGGATCACTTTCCCGCAACTCTGCCTGGGGAAACTTCATCCACAACAACTCCCGCAGTGTTTCGGGATTGTCTCCCAAGATAAGAGCGCAGATTCCTCTGTCAGTTGCCGCCACCATCACCCAGCCAAGGTATGATGACTGTACCGTTGCGAAGCGAATGAGCATGCCTTTCCCCCTTTTTCGAAAGCGGAATGCCTTCCTGCCGAGAGTTTCGGTTATTTTTTCCTAGAAACGGCTGCCGGAACCATATCCGGCAGCATACGTGACAAGTGCTTCAAAGCGGCCTATTTTCCATCCTTCTTTTCTTCTTCCTTCTCCATGGCGCTGTCCATGACCTTGTAGGCGCAGAACTCGCCGCACATAGTGCAGGCGCCGTGATCGGAAACACCCGACTCGGCGCGGAGGCGCCGGGCCTTTTCCGGGTCGAGGGCCAAGGCAAACTGGCCTTCCCAGTCCAGCTTCTTGCGGCATTTCGCCATGCGGGTATCCATTTCCAGTGCGCCGGGAACCCCCTTGGCGATATCGGCAGCGTGGGCGGCAATGCGGGCGGCAATGACCCCTTCCTTCACGTCGTTCACATCCGGCAGCCGAAGATGTTCGCTTGGCGTCACGTAGCAGAGGAAGTCGGCCCCGGCGGCCCCGGCGATCGCCCCGCCGATGGCGCAGGTGATGTGATCGTAGCCGGGAGCAATATCGGTCACCAGGGGTCCGAGCACATAGAAAGGGGCTCCGTGGCAGAGCCGTTTCTGGAGCAGGACATTTGCCTGGATCTGGTTGATGGGCATGTGACCGGGGCCTTCAATCATAACCTGGACCCCTGCGGCCTGGGCACGCTGGGTAAGCTCGCCGAGGATTATCAGCTCGTGAATCTGGGCCCGGTCAGTGGCGTCGGCCAGACAACCTGGCCGGAAACCGTCCCCCAGGGAAAGGACCATGTCATAGCGGCGGGTAATTTCGAGCAGCCGGTCGAACCCTTCGTAGAAGGGATTTTCCCGCCCGTTGTGGGCCATCCACTCGATGGTGAAGGCCCCACCCCGGGAAACCACGTCCATGATCCGGCCTTCGTTGCGCATCCGTTCGACAGTAGAATGAATGACACCACAGTGAACGGTAATAAAGTCTACCCCGTCTTCGCCGTGCTTGATAATCCCGGCAAAGATGTCGTCAACCGTCATGTCAACGATGGCCTTCTTCTTAAGGCGGAGCGTGTCCAGGGCAGCCTGATAGAGGGGTACGCTGCCGATGCAGGCGTTGGTCTCGGCGATCACGGCGCGGCGGATCTCGTCAACCGGACCACCGGTGGAGAGGTCCATCAGGGCATCGGCGCCGTTAGCAACCGCCACCCGGGCCTTTTCCAGTTCCTTCTGAATGTCCGTGTCGTCGGCTGATGATCCAATGTTGGCGTTCACCTTGGTGCGAAGCCCCTTGCCTACCGCCAAAGGACGACCGTTTGTGTGCTTTTTGTTATGACAGATGACGATGGTGCCGGCGGCAATGCCGTCGCGAAGGTATTCGGCGGAAACGCCCTCGGTACGGGCGGCCTCTTTCATTTCATGGGTAATGATGCCCCTGCGGGCCTGATCAAGCTGGGTCATGATAATTCCTTTAATTTTTCGTTCTTCGTAAATAAGACCGTATCTACCTGAGTAATTACCCGTTGAGCGGCCAGGAAATGGTTCACCGGTCCGTGGCCCTGCCCAAGGGGAACCGCAAGCCTGATGGCCTCGGTGACAAACGCCTTTGCCCGCCCGACAGCGATCGGCAGCGGCTCTCCTTGTGCCAGAAAAGCAGCAATGGCAGAGGCATAGGTACAGCCGGATCCGTGAGTATTGTTGGTGTCGAATCGCCGGGATGTATACCGGCGGACAATCTTTCCGTCGAAAAGGATATCGGTCGCTTCCTGTCCTGAGAGGTGCCCCCCCTTGAGAAGTACGTTTCTCGCACCCATGCGGTGCAACTCGCGGGCGGCACGTTCCATGTCGTCTTCGTCCCGGATCGAGAGGCCGGCAAGCAATTCAGCTTCCGGGACATTCGGTGTGATGAGATAGGCGCCCGGCAAAAGCGTCTCCACGAGTTTCGCAACCGCAATGTCAGTAATGAGGTTACTTCCCCCTTTGGCAACCATCACCGGATCGAGTACCAGCATTCTCTTGCCGTACAAGGCAAGCTTCTCCGCCAGGGCCTGAATGATCTCAACCGAAAAAAGCATACCGGTCTTTACCACGTCAACCGGGATGTCACGGAACACCGCATCTAGCTGTTCGGCAACGAAAGAGGCTGGAACCCCGTGAATGGCGGTGACCCCCCGGGTATTCTGGGCCGTGAGCGCCGTAATGACTGAAGCGGCATAACTGCCCAGCAGGGTCACGGTCTTAATGTCCGCCTGGATGCCGGCGCCACCCCCCGAGTCGCTGCCCGCAACAGTGAGGACCGAGCCGCGAGGTGTGGGTTGTTTTCGGTTAAAAAGAAGGGAAAGTTCGAGAGCGGCGAGGTGCGGGTCCGGGCTCGCCAGAACCGACGATATCACGGCAATCGAATCGGCGCCGGCATCGATCACCGCGGGGGCATTATCCCGATTGATGCCGCCGATGGCTACTATGGGTATCTGCACCCGCGACCGGACCTCGGCCAGGGCGGCGGGACCTGGCAGGTAGCGGACGTCTTTGCTTTCCGTGGGAAACATGGCCCCAAATCCGATATAATCCGCGCCCTCCCCCTCGGCACGTAGCGCCTCAGCCATGGAATGGGTGGAGATGCCGATGAGGGCATCCTGTCCCAACACCCGGCGTGCCTCCGTAACGCTGCCGTCATCCTGCCCGAAGTGGACACCATCCGCCCGAAGTTCAGCGGCCAGGGACAGATCGTCATTGACGATAAAGGTGACGCCACGGCCCGAACAGAGAAGCTGCAGCTCGCGAGCTTCGGCAAGACGGGCAGCGTAGTCCTTCACCTTGTTGCGATACTGGAGACAGGTCACACCACCGGCAAGTGCCCTTTCCACCCGCTCGAGAAGGTGGTCATGATGGTCGGTTATGAGATAGAGGCCTTTTGGCATTTGCAGCTCCTGGTCCCGCACGCAACTGCACCGGGAAGTTTTCTTTGACTTCTTGCTTTTGAAGCAAAAAAAGCCGCGACACATGGCCACGGCTTCCCGGAATCGTATCCTTTGGCTCGCTGGTGCCGCTTTCCTACGCCGGTGCAAACCGGATCAGGTTCCAAGGGTCTCCGCAGTGCGAATCTCAGTTCTTTCGAACTCCCCCAGCAGGCTTTTTATTTTTATAACCGTAACGGAAATAGGCTGGAAAGTCAACGCCTTTAACGGCTTTCGTCTTTACAGACCGGGGGATACATGCTACTTATTTGACCAAAGATGTTTTCCTGAATGGAGCCGGTAATGGACAGCCGTCCCACCCTTGCAGAAATTGATCTTGCCGCTTTGCGACACAACTATCTACAGCTCCGGCACAGTATCCCCGAAACCACCGGAATCCTCGCCGTTGTCAAGGCGGATGCCTATGGCCACGGGTTTATGGACATCTCACGCGAACTGGAGCTTTTGAACATCACCGCCTTCGGTGTCGCCTTCCTCGCCGAAGGAATTCAGTTGCGAAAATCGGGTATCGACCGGCCGATCCTCCTGCTTGGCGGCATCTATCCGGGACAGGAGAAAAAGTGTATCGGATTCAACCTCTCCACCGTGGTATTCAACCTGGAGCAGGCCCGGGCACTGGACAACGCGGCAGCACGGCTTTTTCGCAAAGCCAGCATTCACCTGAAAGTGGACACGGGTATGGGGCGCCTCGGCATCCATCATCTGCAGGCGACCGAGTTCCTCAAGGAATTGAAAAGCCTGCGAAACATAAAATTGGAAGGTATCATTTCCCATTTTGCCTCGGCAGACGAACTGGATGAAGACGGCCGCCGCTTCACGGAGAGACAGCACGAGATCTTCGCCGGCGTTGTAGAAACCGCCCACAAGACCGGTTTCACCCCCCGTTTTATCCATCTGGCCAACAGTGCCGCAACCGTCAGCCTCAACCTCCCCTTCTGCAACCTGGTACGTCCGGGGATTGCACTCTACGGTGCCATTCCCTCGGTTGACTTCGAAGGAAAACTTGACCTGCAGCCGGTGATGCGCCTGAAAAGCCGTATCGCCATGCTGAAATGGGTCGATCCGGGCATGAGTCTCAGCTATGCGCGCACCTTTGTCTCCGGCCGGAGGACGCTGGTGGCCAGCGTTCCGGTGGGATACGCGGACGGCTACTGTCGCGCCCTCAGCAACCGGGGAGATGCCCTGGTCCGGGGACAACGGGCGCGGGTGGCCGGCACCGTCTGCATGGACTGGATCCTGCTGGATGTGACGGATATCCCCGATGTGGCCGAGGCCGACGAGGTGATATTGCTGGGTTGCAGTACCTCTGGCGAATGCATTCGGGCGGAAGAACTCGCCGAACGGGCCGGCACAATCCCCTACGAGATCTTTTGCGGGATCAGTAAAAGGGTCCCGCGGGCGTATCTGAACGGCTCACGCTGATAAGGAACTGCAAACAAATAACACGGGCATCTTGCATCTCATCTTCAGGCCATCTTTGACCGAACTTCAATCACCAAATCCTCAACGTAGCCCTGCTACGTCTGCGGTTTGGCTCAATCAGTTCTGTCAAATCTAACCTAAATCCGAGCGCAATCTTGACCATGTTATTCATTTACAACTCCTAACCGTAACTCTCGAAGCAGGAAACCCAAACTATCCACGAATCGCGTGAATGAGAATGATGTCCGGAAAAAAGCTCGCCATAGCAGTTGATATCGGCACCACCACCATCGCCGCCTCCCTGGTCGACAGGAACAGCTGCGAACGACGCGCCTTTCTTGGCAAAAGAAACCCCCAGGCAACCTTCGGCGCCGATGTGGTCGCACGGCTCCAGGCAGCCTGCGATTCAGACGACAACCTCGCCACGCTCCGGTCTTCCCTCAACCGTACCCTGGAAGAAATGGCTGAAGAGCTCCTGCAGATGTCCGGAACCTCCCCGAAAGATCTCGCCGGTGTCGCCCTGGCCGGAAATCCCGCCATGGAACACTTCCTCCTCGGCCTTCCGGTGGACTCCCTTGCCTATCCCCCTTTCCGGCCACTCTTTACGGAAGGAAAACGGCTGCAGAGCACCAGCCTCGGCTGGAAACTGGACCTGAATGTCTACCTCTTCCCCCTGCCCGGCGGCTTCGTCGGCGGCGACCTGGTGGCATTCCTCAATGGATGCAGGCGTGGTGAAAATCCTCCCCCCTCACTCCTCACCCCTCAGACACTCTACCTGGACCTGGGAACAAACGGAGAAATTGCCCTGGTGACGGGAGACAGGATTTTGGCCACCTCAGCGGCTGCGGGCCCGGCCTTCGAAGGGGGAAACCTGGCCTGCGGGATGCCTGCCCTGCCGGGCGCCATCGAGCGGGTCTTTATAACAGGGGATCGCCTTACCCTGACCACCATCGGTGGCCAAACGCCCTGCGGCATCTGCGGTTCCGGAGTTATCGACACGGTTTCCGAATTGCTCCGGGAAGGCCTGATCGATTCCACCGGGCGACTCCTGCCCCCGGAGGAAATTGCTTCCAACCTGGGAAACCGACTGGCTGAGATTGGGGGCAGCCCATCCTTTATACTCTACCGGGACGCAGCCACGACCGTTTTTCTCTCGCAGGACGATATCCGCCAGGTGCAACTGGCAAAGGCGGCCATCAGGGCCGGCATGGAGATTCTCTTCCAGCGGGCAGGAATAGGCGGGAATGACCTGACAAAGGTGGTATTGACCGGTTCTTTTGGTGCCGTCCTCTCAGCGGAGGGGCTAAAAAACGTTGGAATTTTCCCTGAAAACATGGTAAAAATTGCGAGTTTTATCCGTGAGGGAGCGTTGGCCGGAGTGGAGCGGGCACTCTGCATACCAGAAGGTTTTGCCGCAGCCGACGATCTCGCCCGGCAGGTCCGGGTCGTACCACTCTCGGGCACTCCTGCCTTTGAAAGACATTTTATCGAACAGATGAACTTTCCGAAGATGTAATCCCGAACGAATCCGGTCCCAGCCCTGTTCAGGATACTTCCCTTTTTTTGATATCCAACTCAGCACAGTACCCGTTACCAGCCTGGTGAACCCCATCAGGCTTCTGCACGAGAGGCAGCGGTTTCCAAGGAGAATGAAAATGGCAAAAATAACGCGCGCGCTGATCAGCGTGTCAGACAAAACAGGTGTTCTCGAATTTTCCCGGGATCTTGCCCGATATGACGTCGAAATTCTTTCCACCGGAGGAACGGCAAAGATGCTCCGCGACGCGGGACTCCCGGTCAAGGATGTCTCAGAGTTCACCGGGTTCCCGGAAATGCTAGACGGCCGGGTCAAGACCCTGCATCCCAAGGTTCACGGCGGCCTGCTCGGCATGCGAAGCAACCCGGAACACGTGGCCAAGATGAAGGAGCATGGCATCGAAAACATCGACATGGTGGTGGTCAACCTCTACCCCTTCGAGGCCACCGTAGCCAAGGATGGCTGCACCCTGGAGGACGCCATCGAAAACATCGATATCGGCGGACCCACCATGCTTCGCTCCGCCGCCAAGAATTGGCCCGATGTGACCGTCATCACCGACCCTGCCGATTACGAAAAGGTCCTCCTCGAGATGACCTCAAGCAACGGGACGGTCTCCCGGGAAACCAATTTCGGCCTGGCGGTAAAGGTCTACCAGCGCACCGCTGCCTATGACGCCGCCATCTCCAACTGGCTTGGCCGGCGGACCGGTGACGATGTCGCCCTGTTCCCCGACACCTTCACCGTCCAGTTCCGCAAGGCACAAGAGATGCGCTACGGCGAGAACCCGCATCAGAACGCAGCCTTCTACGTGGAATCGGCTTCCGCCGAAGCATCAACGGCAACCGCGACCCAGCTGCAGGGAAAAGAGCTTTCCTACAACAACATTGCCGATACGGACGCGGCCCTCGAATGCGTGAAGCAGTTCAGCGATGCGCCCTCCTGCGTCATTGTCAAGCATGCCAACCCCTGCGGTGTTGCGGTCGGCGACTCGCTCCTTGACGCCTATGACCGTGCCTACCGTACCGATCCTGAGTCGGCCTTCGGCGGAATCATCGCCTGCAGCCGGGAACTGGACGCGGCAACCGCTGCGGCAATCGTCGAGCGTCAGTTCGTCGAAGTAATCATCGCACCGACCGTCTCAGCGGAGGCCTCCGCCATCGTGGCGGCAAAAAAGAATGTGCGTCTCCTGGCCTGCGGCCCCCTCACCATGCAGCCGGTTCCGCGCCTCGACATGAAGCGGGTTACCGGCGGCCTGCTCCTTCAGGACGCGGATCTTGCCCTGTACAACGAACTTAAGGTAGTGTCGAAGCGACCCCCCAGCGAGCAGGAAATGGCTGATCTGCTCTTTGCCTGGCGGGTGGCGAAATTCGTCAAGTCCAATGCCATCGTATACGCCAGGGACAAGATGACGATCGGTGTCGGCGCCGGCCAGATGAGCCGGGTCAACTCGGCACGGATTGCTGCCATCAAGGCTGAACAGGCAGGCCTCCAGGTGATCGGGGCAGTCATGGCCTCCGACGCCTTCTTCCCGTTCCGCGACGGCATCGACAACGCCGCGGCGGCCGGCATTACGGCCGTCATTCAGCCAGGCGGCAGCATGCGCGATAACGAAGTAATCGCAGCTGCGGACGAGCACGGCATGGCCATGGTGTTTACCGGCATGCGGCATTTCCGGCATTGACACAAGTAGTTTCATGCAAAAACAACACTCGTAGGGGCAGGCCCCCGTGCCTGCCCACAACAAGGGCAACCACAGGGGGTTGCCCCTACGATAAACCTTTTTTCTGGAGAAAATAGATGAAAGTTCTGGTAATCGGCAGCGGCGGACGGGAACACGCCCTGGTCTGGAAGATCGCCCAATCACCCCTGGTAACCAAGGTCTACTGCGCCCCCGGCAATCCCGGCATCGCCGAACTGGCCGAGAATGTGCCGCTCAAGGTTGACGACCTGTCCGGACTCCTGGCCTTTGCGAAAAAGGAGCAGATCGGCCTGACCGTCGTGGGGCCGGAACTCCCTCTTTCCCTCGGCATTGTCGACCTGTTCGAGGACAACGGCCTCACGGTCTTCGGCGCACGCAGGAACGCCGCCATCATTGAAGCGAGCAAGGCATTTTCCAAGGACCTGATGAAGAAGTACCATGTCCCGACGGCAGCCTACGAAGTCTTCACCGAAATAGAGCCGGCCATCGCCTTCCTTGACACGCTTGGACTGCCGGTCGTGGTAAAAGCGGACGGCCTAGCCGCCGGCAAGGGGGTCATCATCGCCCAAACCAGGGGGGAGGCAATCGAAACCATTACCGATATGCTCTCCGGCAACGCTTTCGGCAATGCCGGCTCCCGGGTGGTAGTCGAGGAATTCCTCCGGGGCGAAGAAGCCTCTTTTCTGGCCTTTACCGATGGCAAAAACATCATCCCCCTGGCTAGCGCCCAGGATCATAAAGCGATCTTTGATGGCGACAAGGGACCGAACACCGGCGGGATGGGCGCCTACTCCCCGGCCCCGGTGGTAACGCCCGCCATTCACGAAAAGGTAATGCAGGAAGTTATGCGACGCACCGTGGACGGCATGGCGGCCGAAGGACGTCCCTACCGGGGGGTTCTCTATGCCGGGCTGATGATTGGCGGCGGCGAAATCAAGACCCTGGAGTTCAATGCCCGGTTCGGCGATCCTGAATGCCAGCCGCTCCTGATGAGGATGAAATCGGACATCGTCCCTGTTCTCCTGGCAACCGCACAGGGTGACATCAGCTCCATCAAACTGGAATGGCACGACAAGGCTGCCGTCTGCGTTGTCCTGGCCGCCGGAGGCTACCCGGGCGACTACCGGAAAGGGGATGAAATTACCGGTCTCGACAAGGCTGCGGCCATTGAGGATCTGTTCGTCTTCCATGCGGGTACCGCCAGAAAGGATGGCAGCTACGTTACCAACGGCGGGCGCGTTCTCGGCGTAACAGCCCTCGGCACAACGGTCCGGGATGCCATTGCCCGAGCCTACGACGGCGTTGCCGCCATCACCTGGCCGGGAGTTCAGTACCGGACCGACATCGGTAACAAGGCACTGGGAAGAATGTAGGGGCGGCCCCGCGGGGCCGCCCAAATCAGGGCAACCACATGGGGTTGCCCCTACAGTTGAACGATTCAGTAATCCTACGGAGCGTATATGGAAAAACCAAAAGTACTGATGGTCATGGGGAGCGATTCGGACCTGCCGGTAATGGAAGAGGCCGCGAAGATCCTGAGGCAGTTCGGCGTCCCCTTTGAAATGAGGATTTCCTCGGCTCATCGCTGTCCCGACCGGACAGCGCAACTATCCGCGGAGGCCGAAGGCCGCGGGGTGAAGATCATTATCGCCGGCGCCGGCGTGGCAGCACATCTGGCGGGGGTAATGGCCGCCGGGACGATTCTCCCGGTGATCGGCGTTCCCATCGCCGGCGGCGCCATTAATGGCATCGATGCACTCTATTCAACCGTCCAGATGCCCGGGGGAATCCCGGTCGCCACGGTGGCCATCGGCAGAGCAGGCGCCAAAAATGCCGGGATCCTGGCCGTGCAGATGCTGTCACTGTCTGATGCGTCCCTAGTCAGGAAACTGAAGGAGTTCAGGGAAAGCATGGCACGGGAAGTAGAAGCAAAAGATCGGGAACTTCAGGAAAAACTGTCTCATCTGTGAGGGGAGAAAGCTCCTCACCTCCCCCCCCCTGGCTACCTCACAAGTTCCTTTCCTCCTCCAAATGAAACACTGCACTGAAATGGTTGGCCCCTGCCGTTTCCAGCACAATAATTGGGAAGGTACAGAGTATTCAAAATGCAGAATACTTTTTTCTTGACAAGCGCTGTTTATTTTAATATATAACGAACAGCTCTTATTTTTTCCTCCCGTACCATTTGTCGAACAGAAGCCTGCCCCTTCTTTCACAAAAGAATTCTGCCGGGAAACGTCTCCATTCCACGTTTCCATCCTTGCGGGCGTTCCTGGCGCCCGCTTTTTTTCACCTGAATCAGGCCAAACGACCCGTCAAACAGCGCGATCCAACAGCAGGCTTTTCCAAATGTTAACGAGATAAAACCCTAGCTGCCGTGAATTGCGTTAGCCCCACCTCATCCGGTGCCATTCTCCGCCCCTCCCCGGTTAAGGTCCTGGCCCGTTGACGCAGTTAAAAAGGATAAACAGTCTCGACAGGTTCCCTTTCCTCTCCTATACTACACGCATGATTCCGATCAAGGATTACAATCCGACCAAAAGATTCCCGATTATCACGGTACTCTTCATGGTCGTCAACATCCTGGCGTTCTTTCAGGACAGGTTGACCGGCCATTACGAACCGATCATGGTGGAAACGGCACGGGGCATGGTCCGGATCAATCATTTTATCGGCGGACTCACCGCCAAGTATGCCATGGTCCCATCCGCACTGATCTCCGAACCGTGGAGCTCATGGCACCAGGTATTCACGTCCATGTTTCTCCACGGCAACTGGCTGCACATCGGCTCGAACATGCTCTTTCTCTGGATCTTTGGCAACAATATCGAGGATGTGCTCGGCAGATTCCGGTTCGTCATCTTTTATTGTGCCTGCGGCGTGGCCGCCGCCGTTGCCCAGACCCTTAGCGCCCCCCAATCGAGTATACCCATGATCGGCGCCAGCGGCGCAGTAGCCGGGGTAATGGGGGCCTACCTGATACTCTACCCCCATGCCAGGATCCTTACCCTTTTGCCGATATTTATTTTTTTCACCTTTATCGAGGTCCCGGCCTACCTGATCATCGGTTACTGGGTCGTGCTCCAATTCATCAGCGCAAACTGGATCAACGGAGAAGCGGCACAAGGAGGCATCGCCTACTTTGCCCATATCGGGGGGTTTTTTGCCGGGATCGGCCTACTGCTCCTGCTTGGCGGCTGGCCACCATCGAAACGCGGGGGCCGCTCCTGACATTTACTTCTCTTTTTTCAGAACCACATTGGTCATGCGCGACACGCAGACCAGGTTCCCGTCCTCATCGCGAATCTGCATTTCCCAGACCTGGGTCGATTTGCCGAGATGAAGGGGCCGGGCGGTGCCGATGACACATCCACTGGCCACCGAACGGACATGGTTGGCGTTGATCTCCAGCCCCACGGCGTAATATTCATCGCGATTGATGGCCAGATTCGAGGCCGCGCTGCCGAGAGTTTCCGCCAGCACGACCGATGCGCCGCCATGGAGGATCCCCATCGGCTGCCGGGTACGCTTATCCACCGGCATGCGCGCCCGCAGAAAATCGTCGCCGATCTCGACAAACTCAATTCCCACATGGCTGATCAGGGTATCAACCATGATCTGATTCAACTCCTCCAGGGTATATTCACGAAACCAGAGTGCCATACAGTCTCCTTACCGGTACTTGTGCTGAATCACTGCCAGGGAAATGCTCCGAAGCGTACAAAATCTCCCGTCAGCAGTGGCGCCTTGCGCTTCTCGGTACCTATCCACTACATACCTTCCCCACGAAAAAAGATCAATGCTGAACTTCACGGCGCAGCGAAAAGAGTGGCAATATGCTTCCTTATCGAGTGAAAAGACCTCCATTTGGTGATCAATTGTGATAATAAGAAGGAAACTGCAGCCTCCGACATGTGCCTCGCGGTACTCCATGGAAGACTTGACCAATCAGGCAAACAGCTGCAGATGCCTGCCAGAATCACACTGACAGTTTAAGCCCCTCTCACGGTAGAAAGGAAACCGGCATGAAAACCATCCGCTTGCTTCCACTCGTAGCACTTCTCTCCTTGTTCCTCATGCCGGGATGCAGCCATTGCAATCGAAAAGCGGATAGCCTCTATCAGGCATCAACCATCGACGCACTGCTCGTCGGCATCTACGATGGCAGTACGACCTTTGCCGACCTGAAAAGAAACGGCGATTTCGGCATCGGCACCTTCGACTCCCTGGATGGGGAAATGATTGCCCTTGACGGCACTTTCTACCAGGCAAAAGCAGATGGAACAGTTCTCCCGGTTGCAGATACGGCCAGGACGCCCTTTGCCGTGGTAAAATTCTTCGCCGCGGACGTAACTCTTCCCCTTTCAACCTCACCGGACCTCAATAGCCTGATGCGGCAACTGGATGCGCTGCTCCCGACGCCCAATTATTTTTATGCCATCAGAATCGAGGGGATCTTTCCCACGATCAAGGTTCGCAACGTTCCCGCACAAAAAAAACCGTACCCTGGCCTGGCAGAAGCAGCCAGCCGACAGGCGGTCTTCCAGTACCGTGCTATTCCCGGGACAATCGTCGGCTTCAAAACCCCTGGTTTCGCCAAAGGGATTAATTTGCCCGGATATCATTTCCACTTTATTTCCGCCGACCGGAAGAGCGGCGGCCACCTCCTGGATTGCCGGATTGACAAAGCCGATCTTTCTCTTGACCGGGCTCTCGAGCTGCGCCTTGCCCTTCCCGATAATGCGGCATTCGCCCGGGGTAACCTGGGACAGGATCACGGACGTGACTTGGAAAAAGCGGAGCGCTGACAAGAAAACGCCGGATGAGAGATTATTGACCTGTTCTGCTGGGGAATTTTCAGAAAATACGAGGCGGGTGATACGGATTGGTATGAGGTGTACCGTGAGGCAATTGCCAATTTTACCAATTAATTACCTGTGAACAGCATATGGGCTACCAGGGCAGGATTTTTTCAACACATCAGGAACCCGCATCTCCTCGACAGTACCACTACCTCACCTGGCAAACCCGATTCTTCCCACTGGTCTTGGCGGTATACATGGCAGCGTCGGCCCGCTTGATCAGAACGGAGTCCTCTTCACCGGTAACATACTGCGTGACCCCTACGCTAACCGTCATGTGAACTTTCGAACGGGGCAACGGTGACAAAACGGTATCTTCAAAGCTTTTTCTGAGCCTTTCCGCCACCAGCCCGGCATTTTCACATTCAGTCTCGGGAAGGATAACGGTAAATTCTTCGCCGCCATAGCGGTAGGCTGAATCGGCACTTCGCAGGTTCGTCTTGATCACCTCAGAAAGAACCGCAAGGACCCTGTCACCTTCCAGGTGTCCGTAGGTGTCGTTGTATCCCTTGAAATTATCGATATCGAGCAGGATCAGGGAGAGCGGCTCTTCGTAGCGCTTTGCCCGTTCGATCTCCTGCCTCAGTTGCCGGAAAAAATGGCGGGAATTGTAGAGCTTGGTGAGGGAATCGGTGATGCTCAACTCCCGGTAGCGTTTCTCACTCTCCCGAAGCTCATTTTCTACTTTCTTACGTTCGGTTATATCCTGAAGAGTCTGCACCGCTCCCAGCATGACGCCGTTGGCGTCTGAAATCGGCGTCGCGGTAAAGAACAGCCAGCGGCCCTCTTCACCCAGACCGGGAAAGTAATCCTCCACTTCATAGGCGCCCTCGGCAAGAAAAGATTTCCGGTATTTCCCGTCATAGTATCCGGCAATCGCATGTTCCCGCACATTATCAATCACCAGGTCGGCCAAGAGCGGTTTTTGCAAAGGATAGAATGCTTTCCAATGGTCTCCCGTCCCTACCATTTCCACCGCCTGGTACCCGGTGAGGGTTTCCAGCGCCCTGTTCCAGTGTATTACGATATGCTCCCGATCGATCACAAAAGTCGGTACGGAAATTTTTTGCAGAACCTGCGACAATAATTCCCCGTCCAATTTCTTTTTCACGGCATCTCTCCACAAATAACGGTGCACTGAGTGAGCGTTTCTGACAAAATATGTTTCTTGGTTCAGGAAAAAAACCCACCCCCATGCCGCGAGGTAAAGTGTTGAAAATGTATCAGCAATAGTTATCAGTGTCAACATTCTGTCAGGTATTTGAGTCTGCTCCTTTCGTTTGCCATTGTAGCACCTTTTTGGGTATACTCCCTTCCCATGACCCCTACGGCAGTTAAGAAATATCTCTCGACGCGAGCAATCAGCGGTCCCTGGAAAATCAGCGGCTCGTATCAGGGAAGCTTTGACGGCGTCATAGTGATCCCTGCTCTGGCAGAAAGTGAAACCCTCTTCGCGACTCTCCGCTCCTTGGCGGGAAATCCGGCGGAACTCGTTTCGCGGTTTATGGTCCTGGTGGTGGTGAACAATCGCGAAGACGCTTCTCAAACGGACAAGGCGGATAACAGAAAAACCCTGGAACTGCTTGCCGGAGGAGTCCCATCCCTGCAAGCCCTCCGTCTCGTGTGGGTAAATGCGGCCTCGGCGGGTTACGAGCTGCCCTCTAAAAAGGGCGGTGTCGGCTTGGCACGGAAGATCGGCTTTGACCTGGCTCTTCCGCTGCTGGATTTTGCCGGACCGGCTCCGATCCTGGTGGCCCTTGACGCAGATACCCTGGTTCAGCCTGACTACCTGTCAGCGCTGGTGGAGCATTTCCGGTCCACATCAGCAGGCGGAGCCGTGCTCGCTTTCCGCCACCAGACAGGGCAGACACCACAGGAATCGCAAGCAATTCGCTGCTACGAGCTCTTTTTACGCGCCTACGTGCTGGGGCTTTCCAGAGCCGGCTCGCCCTATGCCTTCCACTCCATCGGCAGTGCCATGGCATGCACGGCAGCAGCGTATGTCGGAATGGGGGGCATGAACACCCGCATGGCAGCCGAGGATTTCTATTTTCTGCAACACCTCAAGAAAACCTCCGGCATCGCTTCCGTGACGGGAACGCTCGTCCATCCGTCGGCACGATCTTCGCACCGGGTACCGTTCGGCACCGGGAAAAGCATTTCCCGCCTTCTGGCCGACGGAGAGAGGGCCGTTCTTTTCTATCAGGCCGAATGTTTTGCCATTCTGAAAGACTGGCTCGCACTGGTTGCACATCGCCTCGACACCTGCGGTCAGAACATTCAGCATCAGGCAGAAGCAATTTCTCCAGAGCTCGGAAAATATCTCCATCAGGCTGGTTTCGCCGCTGCCTGGGAAAAGCTCAGGAAAAACAGTCGCGACCAGGCAGCTCTGCTGACCGCGTTTCACTCCTGGTTTGATGGCCTTCGCACCCTGAGACTTATCCATCATCTCTCCGACACGATTTTATTGCGGAAATCCCGGGAGGAATCCCTGCCGCCTCTTCTCGAATGGGCTGGTCTCGAGCAGCTTTGCGACCCCGACAGGCAACTTGCGCTCCTCCGGACGTTGCAGGCCTCGGACAGCTGCTGACAACGTTTTGACTACTTATTGTTGGTTTTTTTCCTGCTCATAGGTTATTATTTCCACCTAGACGTCAACGCCCCGGATATTCGGGAACGTTTGGCGTACTTCGCGGAAGGAAAGGAATTCATACCATGAAGATACGTTCAGGTTTTTATTCGGCGGCACTTACACTCAGTATCGCTCTCGCACTTCCCGCGGTTGCCGCGGTTAAACCGGAGGCACTCTCGCAGCCCATGGGAGGAGACGGTTCAATAGCAATCGAAACTGTTCAAATCCAGGAGCCGATAGTGGTCGAGGAAATCCGGCCCCCGGCTGTTTCCCCTGATGCGTTGCCGCTCAGTAGCGAAATGGTAAAAGCCGAATCTCCTGCGCCAGTTCCTGCCCCGGTCATGGAAACCCCCTTCAACACCATGGCCATCGATGAAATCTCAAAAATTCATGCAGCGACAGAAGTTCTCCAGGAAATCACCGGCATCCCCGAAGGGATATCACCGGACCTCCTCGCCAATGCCTACGGCATCGTCATCATTCCCGGCACCATAAAGGTGGGTTTCTTTTTCGGAGGACGTTACGGAAGCGGCATCGCCATGATGCGGAATGAAAACGGCTCCTGGAGCAACCCCTCGTTTCTTTATCTTGCCGGAGGCAGCTTCGGCCTTCAGTTCGGAGCCATCTCCAGCGACATCATTCTCGTTTTCAAAACAAGAAAGAGTATCATGGGGCTCACCAAAGGGAACTTTACCCTCGGGGCTGACGCAGCGGTTGCCGCGGGACCAGTCGGTCGCCGCGCCGAGGCATCCACCGACTGGCAGCTCAAGGCTGAAATCTATTCCTATGCCAGAAGTCGCGGATTTTTCGCCGGAATTTCTCTAGACGGTTCAGTCCTGGCCATCGACAAAAATGCTAATGACGACTTTTATGACAGCCCCGGTATCACTACCAGCAGTATCTTTAGCTCAGCCCCGTCTTCTTCGCCTGCGGTCATCAAACTGAAAAACTTTCTGTCCCAATACGCTTCCGCCTTACCGAAGGAGTAAGAATGCCCCCCGCAGATTTCAGTGAGGAGCTTACCCGCATTCCGACCAGGAAGGATAGTGATCAGATTTCCCAACGGATAGACCATCTCTATCCTTCCCTCTTCCCTCTGTATACCCATCTTCATGCCTTTCCCGAACTTTCGGGCCAGGAGATACAGACATCCCGACGCATTGCCGATGAGCTTCGTTCGGCTGGTTTCCAAGTCACCGAGGGAATCGGCGGCCATGGCGTCGTCTCGGTTCTCAAGAACGGAGACGGGCCGACGGTCCTCTTGCGGGCCGAACTGGACGGCCTCCCCATCGAAGAAAAGACCGGATTGCCCTATGCGAGCACCGCACGGGGCCGGCTTGCCGACAAGGGGGAGGTGGGGCTGATGCATGCCTGCGGTCACGACATCCACATGACGGTACTCGTGGGAACGGCTCGTCTGCTGATGGAAAGAAGGGATCTGTGGCAGGGCACGCTGGTTCTGGTGGCGCAACCGCTGGAGGAAGTCGGCGCCGGGGCCCTCGCCATGATCGAAGACGGTCTTTTTACCAGATTTCCCCACCCTGATTTCGCCTTGGCCCTTCATGTAGCCCCTTCTCTGGCTGCAGGAACGGTCGGTCTTCGGGAAGGTCTTTTCTGGGCCGGATGTGCATCACTCGATATCGTCATCCGCGGCATAGGTGGGCACGGCTCGCGGCCCCACGAAACAAAAGATCCGATTGTGATGGCTGCGGAAACCATCCTGCTTCTGCAGACCATCGTAAGCAGGGAAATCAGTCCCATCGAGCCCGCGGTTCTTTCCGTCGGCTCGATCCATGGGGGAACAAAAGGAAATATCATTCCCGAGGAGGTAGTTCTCCAGGTCAATTATCGCTATTTCAGCGACGCGACCGCCCGGCACCTCCGCTCGGCGATCGAACGGACGGCGCGGGGTGTCGCCGTTGCGACAGGAATAGCGGAAGAACTCATGCCGATAGTCATCGACCAATATTCCGGACCGCCCATCAACAATGACCCCGAGCTTGCCCACCGCATGATCTCGGCATTTCGCGGAGCACTCGGAAACGAAAAAGTTATCCGCACCGATCGCTACACCTTCAGTGACGACTTCTCACAGTTTGGTACCCATGGATCGGGGATTCCGCTCTGTTACTTTCTTCTCGGCACTGCCGAAAATCAGTGTGATGCGGAAAAGGTGGCAGCAAACATGGCATCTCCCGGCATTCATAACCCCTCTTTTGCCCCCCCACCAGAGCAGAGCATCAAAACGGGAGTGAAAGCAATGGTTGCCGCAATCCTTGAACTCCTGCCTCGGTAACTATTTCCCAGCCTCTCCAACCCCGGCTTTCATGAAAACTTTTCCTTTTGTGTCAGCAGCGGTTTATGATAGAGTCCGCATACTAGCGACACTATTCTGATCGTGAAAAACTCATTGCCCGGAAGAAACCCTTCCGGCTTCAGAAAGCAAACCGTCACCGACGGACAACGGTCGTTAACCGATCTACGTGAATGGGATGAGACGACACATTGATCCCCTGCGCGTAGACCAGTACCAACCAACGAAAGGAGATTCATCATGGCTGACTCGAAGGTTACCGTTCTGGCAAAGTTCAAGGCAAAAGAAGGTCTGGAAGAGAAGGTGAAACAGGAGATCATGGCCCGCGTGGCACCGACCCGCTCGGAAGCCGGCTGCATCAACTACGATCTCCACCAGTCATCAGACGACAAACGTATTTTTATGCTGTATGAGAACTGGGTCAGCAAAAAGCTGTTGGATGAGCACCTGCAGATGCCCTATCTTCAATCATTAATTGCCGCTGCAGACGAGCTCTTCTCCGAGCCGATTGAAATTTCCCTTTGGGAAATGACCAGCGAGCCAGAATAACCTCAGGCATTGCCAAACAAAGGGGGAGCCGGAATGATCGGGTATCATATCCCGGAACGGCTCCTTCTTACCCTTCCCGTCCTTACTTCCCCTTTTGGCATTACACGTTGATTCCTGCCCCACTATCCGGTTGTTTCTTTCCAAATAAAATTTTACCGTTACCCATTGATGCCCTCGCAAATTCTATTTGTCATGCCCAAGTGACCGTCTCGGGCATCCATGATTTCAGCGAGTTACCGTCTGGATTCCCGATCATAATAGCTTCGGGAATGACACGTTGCGCAACCATCAGCCGTTGACACTCGAAAGGATACCACTTGCCTGCTTTCAATCTCCTGCGGTATACTTTTGCAGCCCACTGTCACTATCCCGACAAACAGGACAACCTTCTGCAGATAACTCGGCACAAAACTGCTGATCATGGTTGGCCTGCTTGTCATAGACGTAGGCAACTTCTACGTCCTGAACCGAAAACCGGAGCAAAGGACTCAAAACCCTTCCAAATCTCCTCTCACGCAAGACCAGCGTCTTGGCAACGCGATAGCCGACGAAGAAAAGGAGACAATTACATGGATCTTTCGAAGAAACTTCACCGATATACTATTGTTCCATCATTACCGCAGGAACTCTCCGGTCTGCACACCATAGCCTACAACCTCTGGTGGACGTGGGAACCACAGGCAATTGAACTCTTCAGAAGAGTTGACCTTGAGCTGTGGAGAAGTACCCACCACAACCCGGTAAAAATGCTGGGTTCCCTGCAGCAGTCACGTCTGGAGGAACTGCTGGCGGACGATGGCTTCATGGCTCACCTGCACCGCGTCGAAGAGATGCTCAGGGAATACATGGAAGGGAAAACCTGGTATATGAAGGCCCGCAAGGCTGCCTCTCCCCTCAGCATAGCCTATTTTTCCATGGAATTCGGCCTACACGAATCGCTCCCTATCTACTCGGGAGGGCTCGGCATCCTGTCCGGAGACCACTTGAAATCGGCGAGCGACCTGGGTATTCCCCTGATTGGAGTCGGCCTTCTCTATCGACACGGGTATTTCCGCCAATACCTGAACATCGAAGGGTGGCAACAGGAGATATATCCCGAAAACGATTTCTATAACTTGCCGCTTCGTCTTGAAAGAGATAGCGACGGTAATCCCCGTACCATCAACCTGGAAATTGGCGATCATACCGTAAAAACCCGTATCTGGAAGGTCCAGGTCGGCCGCGTTCCACTCTTTCTCCTCGACACTAGCCTCGAAGAAAACAGTTGGGAGGATCGCAAAATCACCTCTCAATTGTACGGCGGCAACCAGGAAATGCGCATCAAGCAGGAAGTGCTCTTGGGTATCGGCGGCCTTCGGGCTCTCAAAATGCTCGGGATTGAACCCGAAGTTTGTCATATGAACGAAGGGCACGCGGCCTTTCTCGCCCTTGAGCGAATCAGAGTCCTCATGAAGCAAGAGAACCTGAACTTTAATGAGGCACGGGAACTGGCAATTGCGGGTACGGTTTTTACCACCCACACCCCGGTCGAGGCGGGAATCGATCACTTTGATCCGGAACTGGTGGTTTCCCATTTGGAACAGTATTATCAGGAACTCGCTTTATCCCGGGAAGAGTTCCTCTCCCTGGGCAGGCAAAACCCCAAGAACCAACACGAAACATTCTGCATGGCCGTCCTCGCACTCCGGCTGGCAGGACATTACAATGGCGTCAGTGAACTCCATGGTCAGGTGTCACGGAAGATGTGGAAGAATATCTGGATGGACCTTCCCGAAGAACATCTCCCCCTGACGCATATCACCAACGGTGTCCATACCAGGACCTGGCTCTCTGAAGAGATGACCGGTCTCCTCATCCGCTATTTTGGTACCCGCTGGCTCGACGATCCCGCTGACTATGACGTCTGGAAGAAAATTCATCTGATACCAGATGCCGAACTTTGGCGCACCCATGAACGCTGCCGCGAACGCCTTGTGACCTTTGCCCGGAAACGGCTAAAGGAACACTTGCGTCACGTGGGGTCAACAACAATGGAAATCGTGACAGCAGACGAGATTTTGGACCCGGAAATCCTGACCATCGGCTTTGCCCGACGATTCGCCACCTACAAGCGGGGAACGCTTCTCCTCCGCGATCTTGACCGTCTTGATCGAATACTCAACAACCCCACACGTCCGGTGCAGATCGTTTTCGCCGGCAAAGCCCACCCCGCAGATTTCGAGGGCAAGGAACTGATTCGCCAGATCCAGCAGGTTTCCCTCGAAGAGCGATTCCATCATCGTATTGCCTTTATCGAAGACTATGACCTTGCCGTAGCCAGAAGAATGGTACAGGGAGTTGATGTCTGGCTAAACACGCCTCGCCGCCCTCTGGAGGCAAGCGGAACCAGCGGCATGAAGGTGGCATTTAATGGCGGTCTGAATATGAGTGTGCTGGACGGCTGGTGGCCAGAAGGGTACCGCGGCAACAACGGCTGGGCAATCGGCAAAGGTGAGGTGTATGAAGATCTGGAGTACCAGAATGAAATTGAGAGCAGGGCTATCTATGACCTTCTGGAAAAAGAAGTGGTACCGCTCTTTTACGACCGGGGAACCAATGGTATCCCTCGTGGCTGGCTGGCATGCATGAAAGCCTCCATCGAAACGCTTTGCCCGGTTTTCAACACCGAGAGAATGGTGCAGGAATATACCGACAGGTTCTACCTCCCCGCATTTGAACAGTGGAAAGACTTTTATGACGGCGAGCAGGCACTGGCACGTGACTTTGCCCTCTGGAAGGTAAAGATGCAAAGTCTCTGGCACATGGTACGTGTGGAAGGGATTGAGGCATCAACCTCGGGAGAAATCCCCGTAACGTCACGAATACAGGTGCAGGCCCGCATCGGTGTGGGTGAAATCCCCCTCGAAGAGCTGTCCGTGAAAGCCTACTTCGGAATCCTGAATGCCCATGACCACATTGTTGACGGAAAACTGGCCACACTCCATCCCGTCGAGCAACTGGGTGCCGACCTTCACCGATACAGCGGCGAAATCGAATGTGACGTCTGCGGCAGACAGGCCTTTGTAATCCAGGTCATGCCAAAACATCCCCAAAAAGGGGCAGTGTACGAGCCGGGGCTAATCCTCTGGGTTTAGAGCTTGACCGTAAATAAGCATTCCGAGCTCGCATCCCGTTTTCACGCCGTCTTTGACCGGTTCTCAATCGCAGAATCCTCGACGTAGCCCTGCTACGCCTGAGGATTTGGTGATTGAAGTTCGGTCAAAGATGGCCTGAAGATGAGATGCAAGATGCCCATGTTATTTGTTTGCAGCTCCTTAGGACTTGAAAATCTCCGGGAAAACGGGTAGAGTCCGCTACATAAATAAATTCGTGGCATCGAGAGCCCTAATGAAATATTTTTGTCTTTTCCTTCTACTGTTTAGTACCCTGACATCCTGCACCACCATGGTGCCTCGTAAATATGTGCCGCCACCAATCACGAATGAAACATTCGACGACCCGGCCAAGTTGGTAACCATTCCATTGCCGATCATCGCCACCAGCCCCAATGAAGGGCTGACACTCGGTGCCCTTGCGGCATTCCTGCTGCACAACGCCAAGGACGAAGTCAGCACACTCTCGGCTGCCCAGGTCAACTACAATAACAATTTCGGAACGACCTTCACCCTCTATGGAGCCTTTTTCCCCTCGCCACAGACCAACTGGGAGTTTAACGTCTCTAAATCGACGAATATAAACCAGGATTTCGAATTCAAGATTCGCGACAAAAGCTTGCTGGACGAACGACTGGAAATTTTTGTCTTTCCCTATATCTTTACCGACGGTTCAGCGCGATTCTTCGGCTTTCAATCGGATAGCCGCACGGAAAACGAAACGAATTACGCCGACGAAGAATTCGGCGTGACCTTGTCCGTGGGATACAACATCACAAAACACCTGCAGATCCAGTTTGGGGAGCGAATCAGAAAAGTAAACATCGGCAGAGGGGCAGTCGATGCCCTGCCCTTTATTCGCGACCGCTACAACGATTTACAGGTTCCCGGGATCAACGGTTTTACCGCTCATGCCCAGAAACTGGCACTAATATACAGCACCCTCGATTCCCGGGACATGCCAACGGAAGGCATTTACGCGAAAGCTTCCGTTGAGAGCAGCTTGAAGGCGCTCGGCAGCAGTGCTGACTACCGTCATTACGAAGCGGAAATCAAGGGATATTTTCCCCTGGATGAAGCCCGCTTCATAACTGTCGGACGCCTCATGTATAACCAGACCCTCGGAAATCGTGTTGCCTTCCTGGAGCGAAGCATCCTCGGCGGAGAGAATACGCTGCGCGGCTATGGTCGCAATCGATTTATCGACAGCAGTTTCTTTCTGTGCAATCTCGAGGAACGGATTCGACTATTTCGCTGGAGCGTCTTCAACGTCGATACCGATTGGGAAGTTGCCCCATTTATCGATCTTGGCGCAGTCATGGAATCCCTCGATGACCTGTCAACCCATAACTTTGAATTCAATCCCGGAATTGGTTTTCGGGCGGTCGTCAGGCCCAATATTGTCGGCCGCGTGGATATCGGTTTCGGTAATGACGGGCCAGCGGTCTTTGTCGGATTGGGATACCCCTTCTGAATCGAAAGGGACAGATCTCGGCAGCCAGAAAAACAGAACCAGACTTTTCAGTCGCAGATTTTCCTGTAGCCGGCAGGCGGTAATTCTGATCGACACTAAAGCAGGTGGGTATTCAGGCAGACTGAAGAGGGCCTACTGCGCAGTTTCTCCCCCTAGCCTTAGCCCGGTACAGTGCGTTATCGGCCGCCCGAATCAGCTCTTCCACCGTTTCCACACCCTCCCCTGGATACACAGCAACGCCCAGGCTGGCTGTTATCCGCAGGCTTTCCAATTTCCCCAAAAAAGTAATTTCAGCTAGTGCCTTTTGGATCCGATCGGCCACCGTCATAGCATCACAAACGGAAGCTTCGGGTAGCACGGCAACAAATTCGTCCCCGCCAAAACGGACGGGGGTGTCATAGCGCCTGAGTTGATCCCGGAAAACGGTGGCCGAACGTGTCAGAACTACGTCGCCCTCTTGATGGCCATACGTGTCATTGATATCCTTGAAGTGGTCGAGATCAAGGATCAGAAAAGCAAGCGAGCTCCCCGACCGTTTTGTCCGGAGAAATTCCCGTTCCAGAATATCCATCAGGTACCGACGATTATAGAGACCCGTCAAATGATCAATGTGCGATATCTCCAGTAAAATTTCATTTGCCCGCCGCAGTTCATCCTGGAGCTTCTTCATCTTCAGGTGAAGCTTTGCCCGCGCCACGAGTTCACTGGCATCGAACGGCTTGGTTATGTAATCGCTTGCCCCCTGTTCCAGTCCCTTGACCTTGGAATCCATATCATCCTTGCCGGTCAGGAGAAGAACCGGGATATCCCGCAACTCTTCGCGCACACGAACCATGGACAGGAACTTGAAGCCATCCAGAAGAGGCATCTCAACATCACACAGTACCAGATCGATTTTTATTTCAAGCAGGATTTTTAAACCAGCGAGGCCGTCTGCTGCCTCATGGTAGCTGGTGGCAAGTGAGTGGTCCTGAAGGGTCTGAATAATTTCCTTCCGAAGCGTTGTCGAGTCTTCAATTACGAGAATACTTGTCACAATCATAGCTCTCACACAGTCGAATTGGTGCGAATGAACTTCACGTACTTCGTAAAAACCGAAGCAATACCGTTTAGAGTATTGGCTCCTGGGCCCTTCGCTTCAACTCCGAGATCGTGCCGGCGTAATCCTGACTGCCGAATACGGCACTACCCGCCACGAAAACATCGGCCCCGGCATGGGCGATACGATCGATATTGTCCGTCTTCACGCCGCCATCAACCTCCAACTCCGTCTCCAGACCCAATCTGTCCAGCATCCCCCGCAGACTTTGAATCTTTGGAATGCATGCCTCAATGAAAGATTGCCCGCCAAAACCGGGATTAACTGTCATCAACAGGACCAGATCGAGGTCGCTCAGAACATACTCCAAGGTGGAGAGGGAAGTCCCTGGGTTCAGGGCTACACCAGCCTTTTTCCCGAAGGATTTGATCAGTTGCAACGCGCGGTGAAGGTGAACGGTTGCCTCGGCATGGATAACGATGATATCGGCGCCGGCCTTGGCAAATTCCGGTATGTACATCTCAGGGTTCGAGATCATCAGGTGGACATCCAGGGGAAGGTGCGTAATCTTCCTGACCGCCTCGACCACAAGCGGGCCGATCGTAATATTCGGCACGAAATTACCATCCATTACATCCACGTGAATGTAATCAGCCCCTCCCGCCTCAACAGCCCGGATCTCTTCACCAAGTCTGGAAAAATTAGCCGACAGGATTGATGGTGCTATCTTTTTCATAAAAACCCCCTCACCAAAAAACAGTTTTGAGTTAAAATCCAGCGCGTCCTGCATAACAAGTAGAAATTGAATAGTTCTCATGGTGTTGAGAAGTTTTTTTATCGTTTCAACTCAAAACTAAAAACTCAAAACCGATGGTAAAACCTCAGTTTGTTCTTTTCAACCGCGCGGCACAAAAGCCATCCATTCCGTTCCGGTGCGGCCAGCCACGAAAAATTCCACGATCGCTACAGAGCGCTGTATACTGAGGAAATATCTTCCTTAGGTCTTCTACCACAAAATCCTCTCGCTCAGATAGAAAAACATCAAGAACCCCTTCGTTTTCCTCACGGGACGTGGAACAGGTAGAGTAGAGCAGAACGCCGCCAATCTCGAGATGATCCGCGGCATTGTGCAGGATCGAACTCTGCAGGCGTGCCAACCGGGTGACATCGGAAGGGGTCAGGCGCCATTTTGCCTCGGGATTGCGCCGAATAACCCCGAGACCTGTGCAGGGAGCATCCACCAGAATGCGGTCGAATTTTCTGCCCTTGAGAGAAGCAAGCGGGCGGGAGGCATCAAGACACCGGGTTTCGATAATGGAAACACCCAGTCGCGCGGCAGTTTCCTCGATACGGCGAAGCTTTCTGGCATCCAGGTCACTGGCCAGCAGCTTTCCCCGGTTCTGCATCAACTGGGCGAGATGAGTTGTCTTGCCACCAGGTGCCGCGCAGACGTCCAACACGCTCTGACCCGGTTCCGGGGCCAGAAAAAGGGAGGCAAGCTGGGAAGACTCATCCTGGACCGTACACAAGCCGTCCTGGAAGCCGGTCAATCTTGCCGGGTGAATCGATGACAGGATATGGATACCTACCGGAGAATAGTCTGTGAGCCGTGCGGCAACCCCTTCCGCTGCCAGACGCTCGGCAAACTCGTCACGGGATATTTTCAGGGTATTGACACGAATGGTCAAAGACGGCGGCTCAACCATGGCAGCCGCAAGGCTCTCAGCCTCGGCAAGCCCGAGCTGCTCGAGCCACTGCTCCACAAGCCAGCGGGGCTGGGAATAGCGAACAGCGAGAAAGGTTGCCGGATCGGCAACCCTGTCAGGCCATGGAATCATGTCTCTCTCACGATCCGCCCTACGAAGCACGGCGTTAATAAATCCGGCAGCACGTGGCACGAAGACCTTGGCAAGCTTGACGGTCTCATTCACTGCTGCGGAAACAGGAACCCGGTCAAGGTAAAAACTCTGGTACAGGCCGAGCCGCAGCAGCATCGCCACAACCCGCTCGAGCTTTGCCGTTTTTTGGCTGGCAAAGGAATCGATCATATGGTCAAGGGTCCCGCGCCGTCTCAAGACGCCGAAAACCAGCTCCGTCAGCAACCCCCGATCGGGTCCCTGGATTGCGTCAGACGACAGCTCCCGGTCAATCAGGAGGTCCGCGTAGGAATCCTCCTTTTCAATGTGCAACAAGATCTCAAGGGCAACGTGCCGGGGGTTTTTCTTATTCACCAGGTACTCCGAATCAAAGGGAATTTTTCATGGAAAAGGTTACATGCGAGATCCGTCCCGGGAACCCTCGTGAGAGAGGATTCCCGGGCAAGATAAAGAGGGTGTTCGAACAGTGGTGGGTTTTGTCAGGAACGGGAGCCGTACACCATTGCCTCCAGCCTCCTGACCCGTTCCTCCATGGGAGGATGAGTGGAGAAAAGTGACGCAAGCCCCCCGCCGCTCAAGGGATTTACAATGAACATATGGGCAGAGGACGGCGTCGCCTCCGGCATCGGGAGCTGCCGATTGGCCGACTCCAGCTTCCGCAGTGCGTTTGCCAGGTAGAGCGGGTTTCCGGAAATGGCTGCACCGCCCTTGTCTGCCTCGTACTCGCGCGAACGGGAAATCGCCATCTGAATCAGCAGTGCCGCCATCGGTGCGACAATAGCCATTACCAGTAACCCGAGCATTCCGCCGCCATCATCATCCCGGTCCCGGCCACCGCCGAAAATGGCAGCCCACTGTGCCATGTGCGCCAGATAAGCAATGGCACCGGCCACAGTCGCGGCAATGGTGGAAATCAGGATATCACGATGCTTCACATGGGAAAGCTCATGGGCCATGACCCCCATCAACTCCTCGCGAGACAGAATGCGAAGGATCCCGCTGGTCGCGGCGACAGCGGCATGCTCGGGATTCCGCCCCGTTGCAAAGGCATTCGGCGTATCCGAAGGGATGAGATAGACCTTCGGCATGGGCAAACCGGCCTGAACCGTCAACTGACGGACGAGGCCGTAAAACTCCGGGCTCTCCGCCTCGGTGACCTCTTTCGCGCGGTACATTTTCAGCACAATTTTGTCGGAAAACCAGTAGGAGACAAAATTCATCACCCCGGCAAAGACCAGGGCAATCAGCATCCCTCCCTGTCCGCCGATCGCTCCACCAGCCATCACCAGCAGCACCGTCATCAGGGTTAACAAAAATGTCGTCTTCAGTATGTTCATCAAGGGTCCTCTCTTACTTCTGTACACGGATCGAAGCTTTTCTTGGTTGGTTTCAACGCCATTATAAGCATTGCCGGAAAAAACCGCAAGGGCAGTCAACGCTAAGAGCTTGTCCGTAAATAACATTCCGAGAGATCGCGCCCGAATTTATGTCGGATTTGGCCGGGACGATTGAACAAAACCGCAGGCGTAGCAAGGCTACGTCGAGGATTTTGCGATTGAGGACAGGTCGAAAACGGCATGAAGACGGGATGCGAGCCCGGAATGCTTATTTACGAACAAACTCTAAGTTACCAGAAGCAAAAGAAAAC
>Ga0351903_1027_pt1 | contig 38820 bp, 30 predicted proteins | sample BONcelHT113001D6_FD_206874 | JGI IMG/M metagenome (GOLD analysis project Ga0351903, IMG submission 206874) | Enriched cells from coal bed in the Powder River Basin, Montana, United States - BONCAT cells T11 rep1 HSBNCT.T11.300.1.D6 ... | reverse complement strand
GGAATGGGAAACATTGATTGACATTGACAAACTTTCTGAGACGGACGATATTAAATGGGTTTTTAAAGGCGCAGCCGGACTTTATCCCAATTATAAAAAATTCCTGGTCAGCCTGTCGAAAGGCGGCGGCGATGCTGTTGTTGTGAAAGAATTTGATGTTGATTCGAAATCGTTTGTTGAAAATGGTTTTTACCTGCCCGAAGCCAAAGGCGGCGCCAGTTGGATTGATGAAAACACTTTAATGGTATCCACCGATTTCGGCGACGGAATGACAACTTCAGGTTATCCGAAACAGGTAAAAATCTGGAAACGCGGAACCGTTTTAAAAGATGCCAGACTGGTTTTTGAAGGCGCTGAAACTGACATGGGAATCTGGGGTATGAGTGAGATTAAAGAACATAAAACTTACCGCATTATCACCCAAAGAACTTCGTTTTACTCTGGCAGTTATTATGTGATTGAAAATGACCAACTGATAAAAGCTGATCTACCTGAAGACATCCAGTTATCGGGCATTTTTAACGATTTGGTGATTCTTCAGCTAAAATCCGATTGGGAAACCGGCGGAAAAACATTTAAACAGGGTTCAGTCATCAGCATTGGTTACAACGATTTAATTACCGGAAAAAAGAATTTCGAATTGATTGTTAACCCCGATGAACGCTCAAGTGTAACCGACATTTCAACCACAAAAAATGTTTTGCTAATAAACATGCTGAACAACGTAAAAAGCGAATTGTACAAATATACCTGGGACAATGGCTGGAAAATGGAGAAAATGAATGCACCGGAATTTGGAAATATTACGCTGAGTGCTGCGGATGAAAACAGTGATAAATTCTTCTTTTATTTTACCAATTTCCTCGAACCATCAACTTTGTATTTTGGCGATGCTGCAACCGGCGAAATTAAAAAGGTAAAATCGCTGCCCTCATTTTTCCCAACCGAAAAATACAAAGTTCAGCAATTTGAAGCCGTTTCGAAGGATGGCACAAAAATTCCGTATTTCGTGGTAAGTTCGAAAGAGATAAAATACACCGGCAACAACCCAACCCTTTTGTATGCATACGGTGGTTTCGAGGTTCCGCAATTACCGAACTACAGCGGTGTAACCGGAACAGCCTGGCTTGAAAACGGGGGTGTTTATGTGCTCGCAAACATTCGCGGTGGTGGTGAGTTTGGACCGAAATGGCACCAGGCCGGATTAAAAGAAAACCGTCAGCGGGTTTACGATGATTTTCATGCAGTTGCCGAAAGCCTGATTGAAAAGAAAATTACATCGGCAAAAAAACTGGGCATTTTTGGCGGCAGCAACGGTGGATTGCTGGTCGGTGTTGCCTACACACAACGTCCTGATTTATATGAAGCTGTGGTTTGTGCCGTGCCGCTTTTCGATATGAAACGTTATAACAAGTTGCTTGCCGGAGCCAGTTGGATGGCCGAATACGGAAATCCGGATATTCCCGAAGAATGGGAATACATCAGCAAATATTCGCCTTATCAGAATATAAAACCCGGCATGAAATACCCCGAAGTTTTCTTTACCACTTCAACCCGCGACGATCGCGTACACCCTGGTCACGCCCGAAAAGCAGTTGCAAAAATGAATGATCTTGGGTATAAGGTTTACTATTTCGAAAACACCGAAGGCGGACATGCCGGCGCATCAACCAACGAGCAGCGGGCACAAATGAATGCTTTGATTTACGCCTATTTGCAAATGAAATTGATGGAATAATAAATTGGGAAATTGATAAATTGTAAAATTGTAAAATTGTTTTTTAATCAAATTATTTACATTTAGGATTCTACGAATGGTTTATCCTTGTTTATAATGTCGAATATCCAGGGAGAATATTTTGGGTTGTCCGTATTTTCACTGTTTTTTGTACGATTAAACACACTTTCATGAATACAGGGTTCGCCATGAGTAGTTTTATCCCAACTTCTTTTCATCCGTTTAAGCATTGTTCCGGGGAATCTTTTTTGTTCGTCGTGCATCATTCCATTAACATCAGGATTGGACGCCAGGAGTTTTATATATGCCGGTGATTTTTCATATATCCTTAAATTTTTGGAAGTTGCTTCCCTTAACATCCATTTTAATGAAATATTGGAGAGATCTTCTTCATTATAACCACCACCAACGTCGGTGTGAACGCCACTAAACCAAACCTGTTTCATTTTTCCTGTCATGTCATTTTCAATCGGATTCCAAATTACAGGAAGAAAACTTTTTCGTTCTTCATCAATCGACAAAGCATGTCTCGCGAATTCAACACTTTCGCTTAAATCAAAAGAATGAAATTGATGTGGAATCAACAAATCAAGCATAGCACTTATACCTTTAACCGGTAATCCTAAAGCTGAAACAGTATCCCAAACACCAAGAAACTTTATTTTGCACCACATGTTGCTGTGCTTTTCTATAAAAACTTTAGACTTTTCTATTCGTCTTGTTTTATTTTTAATCATATAAATTGCAAATGCCTCATTAATTAAGTCAGCCCTCGATTTAGGCAAAATGCCAAATAGGTGAATAAACCCCGACAAACTTCTGACCGTTGCTGCTCCCCGGCTAAATCCAAACAAATAGATATCATCATCTGCTTGAAAATTCTCAAAAATAAAACGGTAACAATCCAGAATGTTTTTTGAGAAACCCTGACCTGCTATTAACCCTGTAATTTTTCTCCAATCGGTGCCAAGCCCGGGATCATAAAATGCAATTTGTTTATTTGTTCGATCCTCAACCATATTGAACAGCTTATAAACATTGGTATTACTGCCTACACCACCCTTTTGACCGGTTCCGTCAGAAAAAACTACTATATTTTTACCCATAATGTAATTTTATTTTATTTAATGTATTTACCTACTTGCAACAGATCTAAGGTCATAAATCCTATATCATACTGAAAAAAAGTAGTTTGAAATTTTATGTATAACAAAAGAAATAGAAAATTGATTGAACAGTATAATAATAAATATGATGTTTGATTAATAAATTATTTGTAAATTGTAATGCAAAACCAGTTTTTTCATTTGTAAAAGAAAAATTTTCCCATAAAATAAGTTGCTGATAATGAACAGATTTTCTGGCACAAAAGGAAAAGTAATGACCTTTAATGCTGGAGAAGGTCTTGCTTTTTAAATAAATCACCAGCCATTAATTAATAAAGGAGAAAAATTACCATGAGTGAAAAAATTGAAAGTTTAGGTTTGGGATGGTTGCCCGACTATCCCGATTTCAGGGATTACACCGAAGAAGAAAAATCGGTAAAAGTAATGTTGAAAAAAGTAGGTGTGGAAAAGGCTGCAAAAGTTACAATTCCCGCTGCTGTTGACTTACGTGCCTGGTGCCCGCCGATTGAAGATCAGGGTTCTATTGGTTCATGTACAGCAAATGCAGGAGTGGCCATTTTCGAGTATTTCGAACGCAGGGCATTTGGAAAACATATTGATGCATCACGTCTTTTTCTGTACAAGGCCACGCGAAACCTGCTTCACTGGACAGGAGACACAGGCGCTTTTCTTCGCTCAACCATGGGCGCAATGGTTCTTTTTGGCGTTCCACCAGAAGAATACTGGAAATATGTTGTTGCCGATTATGAAAAAGAACCGCCTGCATTCTGCTACGCTTTTGCTTCCAATTACAGGGCAATCAGTTACTATCGTCTCGATCCGCCCGGAACAACAAAAAGTGCTTTGCTTACGCATATAAAAACCAATCTTGCCGGTGGTCTTCCATCAATGTTTGGTTTTACAGTGTACAGTTCATATACTCAGGCTTCATCAACCGGAAAAATACCTTATCCTACAAAAGGTGAAAAGATTGTTGGCGGACATGCAGTTGTTGCTGTTGGTTACGATGATAACCTTAAAATTAAAAACAACATTACGGGAGCAACAGAATACAAGGGTGCATTACTTATCAGGAATTCATGGGGAACAGGCTGGGGAAGTAACGGATATGGCTGGCTTCCTTATGAATATGTATTGAAAGGACTTGCCGTTGACTGGTGGTCAATGATTAAAGGCGAATGGGTTGATACCGGTGCGTTTAAGATTTGAGAGAAAAAAAGAGGCCAAGGCATAGGCAAAGACGAAGAAAAGGAAAATATTGAAATAGAAATGATGAAAGGGAATGATCCGAAAAGGGTTGTTCCCTTTTAATTTTTATATGATTTAAGGTTCCCCTTTTTCAACTTACCATTAAAAGCTCTGGTTCTTCTGAACATTTTAAAGAATGATAACTGTTCATAAAAGAAATTAACCCTTTTTTTTCAAAATTATACCTGAATTATTTGTACTTCTTCAGTTCTTAAAATGTTATCCGCAAACTATTAACTTTGTGCAACTTTGATTTTTAAACGTTAGGACAATTAAAAAACAAATTTGTAGCAGATGAAAACCATTCTGATAATCGCAATTCTGATTTCTTATGCGATTCTGTTAAATGCCCAGGTTGTAGAAACCCAATTCGGAAAAATTCAGGGAAAAGTGAATGGCAACGTTTATGAATTTCTGGGTATTCCGTTTGCAAAACCGCCAGTGGATATGTTACGGTGGAAGGCCCCGCAAAATCCGGAAAGCTGGCCGGGAATTTTGCAAACAACCGAATTTGCACCGGTTTGTCCGCAAAAACGTTTTACACAGGGCGACACAACTTTTACCATCGAGGGAGATGAAGATTGTTTGTACCTGAATATATGGACTCCGGATGTTGGCGCCGGTGATTTAACCGTTCTGGTTTTTATTCATGGTGGCGGCAACCAGCAGGGAGGCGCCAGCCAGACTTCGGGTAAAGCTCAAATCTATTCGGGGAAAAATATGGCAGAAAGAGGAAATGCGGTTATTGTTACCATTCAGTACCGTTTGGGGCCGCTGGGATTTTTGGTGCACCCCGGACTGGAAACTGAAAATACAAACCGGGTTTCAGGAAATTACGCCGTACTCGACCAGATTTTGGCTTTAACCTGGATTCAAAACAACATCGCACTTTTTGGCGGCGACCCAACGAAAGTGATGATTTTTGGAGAAAGCGCCGGTGGCGTGAATGTTGGCAACCTGCTTACCACGCCACTTGCAGAAGGGTTGTTTCAACGCGCATGTATTCAAAGTGCCTCTCCGGTAATTAATTTTTACAACGATTCGAAAAACAAAGGGATTGCTTATGTTGACAGTTTTACAACAACTGGTTCAGATATTGAAAAGATTGCGCATATGCGATCGTTGCCTGCCGATTCGCTGCTTCATTTTGCGGTTAGCCCGCTGCAAGGGGGAATTGTTCAGATGAACTGGCAGCCGGTGGTTGATAATGTGGTTTTCAAAAATTTCCCAAAACAGATTTTTCAAAGTGGTAACTACAATAAAGTTCCATTAATAATTGGCTCAAATGCCGATGAAATGAGTCTTTCGGCGCCACAAACCGTTTTGCCGCTAATGGTTACAGCGTTGATAAAGAAAAGTGTGCCTGCTCAATTTCAGGCAAGAGCGCTTGAACTTTATCCTCCCGGAACAAATTCCACAGAGGCAAGAAATTCGTACATCGGCATTTTAACCGACGCACAGTTTACTGTAAATGCGCGAAGAACAGCGCAGTGTGTTAGTCTGAATCAAACTGAACCGGTTTGGGGGTATTTCTTTACACACAAACACACCATTCCTCAACTCGAAACTTTGGGTTCTTATCATGGAATGGAACTGTTTTATGTTTTTAACAACTGGGAAAATACGTTATTGGGTTCAGGATTTCTTTTCAAACCGGAAGACGAAGCAGTTCAAAATGCAATGCTGAATTACTGGGTAAATTTTGCAGAAACCGGAAATCCAAATGGTGAAAACCTTGAAAACTGGCCACAATATCAAAGTTCAACCGATTGCTACCTCGAAATAAAAGCCACTCCAGTCGGCAGTGAATGTGGATTGAGAACGGCTCAGTCTGATTTATGGGACAATGTGGCTGGTTTTGCGGGTTGCGCGGGTACAGTTAATCTGCAAATAAACGATAATCAGCCAATAATTCATTTCTATCCAAATCCAAATAATGGCATCTTTTGGTTTAATCTGAATGATGTTGACGATTTTGAAGTTGTGGTTTATAATTCATCAGGACAAAAAATAACTGTTCCGGTTTATTCCAGACAACTGGATTTGAGAAGGCAAAAAGGCGGAATTTATTTTATCGAAATAATAACAAAACAGGAAACTTACCGGGGGAGAATTGTAAAAAGGGACTGAAAGGCTGAAATATTGAAGGATTGGAAGTTTTTAATTAATGTTACTGGTTTTGTGTTGCTTTTACATTTTCTGTTTTGTCTTCTTTTTCATCCAGAAAACGGCTGATAAAGTGTAATGCAGAATCTTTCAGTGCATTGTACTTTCTCGAAACAAGAGTTGTTATTCCAAACTGAATTGCAAGCCCAACTATTTTAAGTAGTGGATTTCGTGATCTGCCAATAACAATTTTCTTAGTAAGAAAACCTGTTGTCATGCCGGCGACTATTTCTACAAAATCCTGTTTGTATTTATCAGTGGAATAAAATTCTTTGATCACATTTCGAAGAATATTGATTGGTTTTAGGTTTTCGTAAGTATTTAATAACTGCTCTTTTACCAACTGCCCTTCTTCAGCCTGCTTAATCTCCAGCGCCTTGATTGCCTCTTTTAAAGATTCTGTCGTGTATTGATTTTCCATTGTACTCTTAATTTAGCATTTGGTTTATCATCGAATTATTGAGTGGTTTTTTAATCCATTTATCCTTGAAAATAAATAAGATCAAACCTGCCAGGCCATAGAAACCGGCTACAATAAAAAACCCGATGTAAGTTTTCTGCCCTAAAAGATCGCCAATTAAGTACGCCAGACCAAAATTTAAAGTGATAAAAAATAAGATAAGCGCTATAATTACCGCAGCCCAGGCCACAAAACTCGAAGTACCATCGGCAACTTTATCAACTGTTTTTAACTTGATAAGTTCGACACTTGTTTTACCGTAAGTTTCGGCGCTGTTGAGCAACGAATCGAAGTATTTAAATTTTTCTTCCATTTTGATAATTGTATAGTACCACAAAAAAACTGATTAAATCATAATATTTACCGATTTAAACGAAAAAAGAAAACTGTAATTACAAACTTCTGTTTTACTGAATTTGAGTTAAACAGAAATTGTAATTACAGTTTCAGAAAGATTTACTCTGCCGCTTCATTTTTTACTTCTTCCTTCGCTGATTCAAATTTTTCAGCAACTTTGTCAACAAATTCACTAAATTTTTCTTTCAGCTCATCGGCATACTCTTCTCCCTTACTCAGAATTTTTTTACGAGTGGTAGATCCTTTTTCCGGGGCAAATAAAATGCCCAACAATGCACCGGCAGCAGCTCCTGCCAAAATCCCTAAGATTACTTTTCCTGAACTCATATTGTTAATTTTTTAAATGATTACTAAAAATAAGGAATTCAAACGACTTACACACAATATTTCTAATAAAATTTTATCGAAACGAAGCATTTTTTTCGTGTTTTTGAATGGTTAGTTCATTATTTCCAGCGCCTGTTTTGCAGTTTCCACGGGCAATTGGCAAACACCTTCCTTACATACGTAAATCAACGTTTTGCCGGGTACCATTCTGTTTTTTAAAATGGGAATTTCGCTTTCCGATTTCGCAAAAACAAACATAATATCAGGATGAAAACCGGTTTGCAACTCCTTTAACACAGTTTCTGCATTATCGCCCAAAATCGCTACCTCGAAGAAAGGCGAGGTGATCTTTAATATGAATGCGCCCCAGTTGGCATAAGCCATCGGATAATTTGAAAACTGTGATGCAACCGGATTCAGCATTCGTTTGGCAACATTCAGATATTCAGGTTTTCCCATAATCAGATACAATTTGTGCAGATTTTTGGCCATTACCGAATTGGAAGCCGGAATTACATTATCCTCTTTTTGAAAATGATTGGTAACAACTGAATTAACGCCTTTTTCGGAAAAATAGAAAAGTCCGCTTTCTTCATCATAAAAATGGGTAAAACAGTAATCAGTCAATTTTTCTGAAAGGTGAAGCCATTGTTCGTCTCCCGTAACTTCAAACAGCGAAATAAAGGCCTGGACTGTGATTGCATAATCTTCGAGAAAACCATCAATTGAAGATTTTCCATTTTTCCATGAATGAAACAGTTTACCATTGGGTTGAACGACATTATTTTTAATAAAACCGGCGTTCCCAAGCGCTAAATCCAGAAAACGTTTTTCTTTAAATGCATCGGCAGCATCTACCAATCCCTGAATTACCAATGCATTCCAGGATATTAATGTTTTATCGTCAAGTCCCGGACGAACTCTTTTTGAACGGGATTCAAGCAAAATATTTTTCCAGTCTGCAACTTTAACCTGAAGTTGTTCCAACGTTAGATTGTGATTTTCAGCAAACGTTTCGTCAGATGTTTCCCTCAACAAAATTGAATTTCCTTTTTCCCAAAATCCCTTTTTATTTACATTGAAATAGAGTGAGAAAAGTTCAAAATCTTTTTTGAGAATTTCCTTTAGTTCAGCAACATTCCAAACATAAAATTTTCCTTCCTCGCCCTCGCTGTCGGCATCGAGCGATGAATAAAACGCCCCAGAAGGATCCCGCAACTCGCGTTCAATAAAATCAACTGTTTCATATACAACGGTTTTAAATTCGCGGTTTCCAAACTGCTGAAATCCCTTTGAATAAATACTCAGCAACTGTCCGTTATCATACAGCATCTTTTCGAAATGAGGAACTTTCCAGACTTCATCAACCGAGTAGCGTGCAAAACCGCCGCCAACCTGGTCGTAGATTCCGCCGCGCGCCATTTTCAGCAAAGTAGTTCCAACATATTCCAGCACATTTTCATCGGCTTTTATAAATCCATAATAAAGCAGAAAATCGAGATTTACCGGCATCGGAAATTTGGGCGCGCCTTTTCTCCCGCCATTTTCCATGTCAAATGTCTGCTTCCATCTGGCGACTCCGTTTTCAAGTATTCCTGAATGTACAGGCAGCACATTTTCCGAAGTTTTTATTAACGATGCCTGTTCAATGCCGTTTTGAAGACTAACGGCATATTCTTCGGTTTGTGCAGGATTGTTGCGGCAAAAATCAGCAATTGCCACCAAATTTTTCATCCAGCTCATTTTAGGGAAATATGTGCCTCCCCATATTGGCCGGCCATCGGGCATGGCAATTATATTCAGTGGCCAGCCGCCCTGTTGCCCCATCAGTTGAACAGCAGTCATATAATAATGGTCAACATCGGGTCGCTCCTCCCTGTCCACTTTTACACATACATAATTGTCGTTCATTATTTTGGCAACCTGCTCATCTTCAAAACTTTCGTGTTCCATAACATGACACCAGTGACATGCAGCATAACCAATACTCACCAAAAGTAATTTGTTTTCCGTTTTTGCCTGTTCAACAATTTCAGCGCTCCACGGATTCCAGTTAACCGGATTGTGCGCATGTTGCAACAAATAGGGCGAAGTTGAATTGATAAGTTTATTCGTATATAAATATTCCATTTTTTTCAATTTTGACTTTGGCAACTGCTTGTCGCCGTAAATATTAAGAGAAATTATAACTTGTACTTCACTTATTAAAAACACCAACTCTCGTTTTATGTTCTTGTTAAAAATCGAAATTCAGGTTTAACAAAGTGTTTAAATCAAAAATAGTTGTAATTCCAAAGTTGTAAAATTTCATAAATTTTATCACTTTCGCACTCTGAAATTTTAATTATAAGCCATGAAGAGAATAGTTTCAACAAGTATTATTGTATTATCGGTTACAATTTTGATTTTTACTGCCTCGTGCGGCATAAACGATGATGCGCCCGAACGGACAGCCGCTACCGAACAACAGGAGATAAACCAGGCAATTACAAATCTTTTGACTAAAGGGTATGATGTTGATACAACCGAATTGGGCGTTTTCTACATTATGAATAAACCGGGAACAGGATCATACCCTCAAAAAAGTGATACCTGCTATTTGATTTATACCGGATTTTTTCTGAACGGGGTTATTTTTGATGCTTCTGCATATTACTATAAGGATAGTATCTGGAAATTTAATTACCTGGATGTATCGCTGATTCCAGGTTTTAACGATGGCATTGCATTGTTAAACAAAGGCGCCGAAGCCGATATTATCATACCATCAAGTCTGGCATACGGCCCAGGTGGCTATGCTGAAATTCCACCATATACACCTCTTGTTTTTTCTTTGAAAATGAGAGATTTAAGACCTAAGCAATAAAAATTGAATTGATCTTGAATTTGTTTTTTTACAATAAAACAGTTCGTTTTTCACGATTACTTTTCAAACAGGCTTCAAGTATTTTTAATACTTCAGCGGCTTCTTCGGGTTTTACAAAAAGTTCCGCTCCATTTCTGATTGCATCAAAAACATTGTTGTAAAAAATATTGTAATTACCTTGTAAAGTTTCAATTACTTCCTCGAAATCCTTACCATCCTTTTCATAAAACAATGTTCCCCACTCTGCGGGCGGTTCAGTTCCCCAGTTTTCGCCAACCGGTAAATTTCCTGCTTTCAGCAATTCTTCCTGCGAATCGATTCCGCTTTTGTAAAATGTGCCGTATTCGCCATGTATAATGTACCTCGGACCGGGCTTTTTTACCAGGTAACTGCATTTCAGAAGCGCTGCAAATCGCTCGTATTCAAGTCTGATGTCATAATAATCGCTGACAACGCCGCCAGTTCTCACAATTTTCAAATGGGCAGTAACAGCCAAAGGCTTTCCAAACAAAACATACGCCTGATCGACCATGTGCGAGCCCAAATTGTACAAAACACCCGCATATTCATCGCCCTCTTCCTTCCATGTATCGGGAGTGATAAAAGTGCGGTAGCGATCGTAATGCGATTCAAATTCAATCAAACGGCCAATTTTATTCTCCGCCAAAACTTTTTGAACGGTTCTGAAATCGCCATCCCACCGGCGATTTTGGTAAACCGTAAAAACAACTCCTTTTTCACGGGCAAGGTTAACAAGTTCAATTGCTTCATTGCTTCTTAATGTAACCGGCTTTTCCGCAACAACATGTTTTCCGCGCAACATTGCCTGTTTACACATTTCGAAATGAAACTTGTCGGGTGTATTTACAATTACCAGTTCAATTTCGCTGTTTTCCAGAATTTCGCTGTACGACCTGACAATTTTTGCTTCGGGAAATAAATTGCGTGAGTTGTTTTTGTTTCGTTCCAAAACGTTAACTACCTCAAAACCCGGGTTTACCTTTAATAACGGGCCGTGAAAAACCAGTCCCGACATACCAAACGATGAAATTGCAGTTTTAATTGAGTTGCTCATTATTTTGATTTTAAATTTTGAAAAATGTTAACCATAAATGAAAGTTGTTGAATAACATCTAAAATAAATGAAATTGATTTACTCAACCTATAAATAAAACGATTTTTGATTGTAATTTCGAATTTAAAATATCTGGCACATTAAACAGACTGAAAAAATGGAAAAACTTGTAAACAATTACTTACATACATTTTCGTGCTATAACCTTGAAACCGGTGAATTTCCGGGTCCTGTAGTCACTATTTCGCGGCAGGCAGGATGTTCTGCCCAGCGTTTGGCAATTAAACTTTCGAAAATATTAACCGGTTACAGTTACATGTCGGAAACAAAAACCGACGCTGAATGGGAATGGGTTGACAAAAAAGTGTTTGCCAAAGTTGTAAATGAAATGATAAACGATATTGAAGCAGGAGACTACAACGATAAAGACGAAGCAGTGAGGATGCTGAAAGAAGTTTCGAAAGCTTTTGCTGAAGAGAAAGTTTATGATATTCTGGATGACAAACTGATTCAGATTTTGAAGGGTATTATTTGCCGTTTGGCTTATGAAGGGCGTAAAATAATTGTTGGCCGTTCGGCAGGCGTAATTTTAAAGAATGTACCAAACAAACTGAATATCAGGCTCGAGGCTCCAACGGAATGGCGAATAAATAGGGTGATGCAATTGAACGAATTAACCCAGGCCGAAGCTGCTGAGTACATCAATCAAATGGATACAAAAAGAGATTCGTTTATCGAAAAAATTATTGGAAGAAAAGCTGAAAACAACGATTTTGATGTTATTTTTAATTACGCTTCGCTCGAAGATGATGAAATAGTTGATGCAGTTATCAATATTCTTCGCAATAAAAATATAATTTCGCAACGTATGGGGTATTAAAACCAATTGGAATTTTAATTGCCTTCCATGCAAAAATGTTTCATAATTAAATAACAAATCTTAATCTCACCTTGCAAAACCTTCCTTCGGGAAGGTTTTTTTATTAAAAACAAAAAAAAACACAATAAAAAGTAGCGAATCTGCCAAATAGTGTTTTAATTTGTATTAAGAAGTTTAAAAGTTTTACTGTTAGGGATTTAACTTGATTTTATTTTTTTAATTTTTTTTATTGAAAACTTAATCTGCAAAAACAAATCGCCGAATGCAAAACCCTTCCAATTTATTATTTTTTATTATTCATTATTGTTTAAATTTTTTATGAATTTATTTGTTGCAAAGTTAAGCTCATCAACTACAGGTGAAGACTTACAAGAACTCTTCTCTGCACACGGAGAAGTAACATCTGCCAAAGTAATTATTGACAGAGAAACCGGTAACTCAAAAGGGTTTGGTTTTGTTGAAATGGCTAACGACGAGGAGGCAAAAGCTGCAATCGCCGCATTAAACGAAACTGAACTGGATGGCAAAGAGATTGTGGTTAAAGAAGCCAACGATCGTGAAGAACGTCCGCGCAGTTCAGGCCCAAGAGGTGGTGGCGGTGGCTACCAAAGCAGAGGTGGCGGCGGTGGCGGTGGCTACCAAAGCAGAGGTGGCGGCGGTGGCGGTGGCTACCAACGTCGTGATGACAACCGTGGCGGTGGCGGTGGCGGCCGCAGAGACGGTGGAAGCAGCGGTGGTGGCCGCAGAGATGGTGGAAGCAGCGGTAGTGGAAACCGTTGGTAAACTAAAACAAAAAGACATTAAGAAAGCTATCTGTCAATTGACTGATGGCTTTTTTTATGCCTTGTTTACAAGGTTTTCATCCAGGCTTCCGAATCTTCTAAAACAGTAATACTATTTGTTTTTACTGCAAAATTAAATCCGGGCTGAATACAAAACGAACCATACTCGCCCAAACCATTTATCGCAATAAATCCAACCTGATGTTTTTGATAATCAGGAATTTTTTTGGCGATTCGTTTCACTGCCTGTTCACAGGCTTCCGACGGAGACATTCCTCCCCGCATCATCTCAACCACTAAAAACGAACCTAAAGTCTTCATTACCAGCTCTCCGGATCCGGTAGCAACAGCGCCGCCAACTTCGCCGTCAACAAACAGGCCGGCGCCAATAATCGGCGAATCTCCTACCCTGCCCGGCATTTTATAACCCATTCCGCTGGTCGTGCATGCCCCCGAAATCCGGCCGTCCTTGTCAATGGCCAGCATTCCAATGGTATCGTGATTTTCGAGCAACTGGTTTTCAATGTTTATTTTTGTACTGAATTCCCGTTTTTCCTTTTTCCATTTTTTCCAGGCTTCCTTCATTTTTGGAGTAAGCAGTTTTTCTTTTTTGAACCCGTTATTCAACGCAAATTCCAAAGCGCCTTTTCCACTCAGCATCACATGCGGAGTTTTTTCCATTACCAGGCGTGCAACTGAAATCGGATGTTTAATATGCTCAAGATAAGTAACACTGCCGGCCCTGCCCTTTTCGTCCATGATGCAGGCGTCGAGGGTAACTTTCCCACTTGCATCGGGAATTCCCCCATAGCCAACCGTAATTACTTCGGGGTCGCCTTCCGGAACACGAACTCCCGCCTCCACCGCGTCAAGCGAATGTCCGCCTGAAGAAAGAATTTTCCATGCAGCTTCATTGGCCGGTAATCCATGATTCCAGGTTGATATTACAATTGGAAGATTGCTCTCCTTACTTATTGAAAAAGTTTGAGAAACTCCATTTTTAACCATTGAGATACCTGCAAATGCAAGCGAACTTTTTACAACAAATGAACGTCGGGTAATCATATTTTTTTTTATAAACTGATAATTTATTCGTTTGATACATTCTGTAGTGTTTTTCGGTATTTCGAAAAAACCACTGCCCTCGAAATGAAACCAAGGTATTTTCCTTCGTCGATTACAGCAAGATTGTACCGGCCCGAAGATTCAAATTTTTCGGCAACAATTTCCATGCTGTCAAAGGGAGAAATAAAAAATTCGGGCATGTACATAATATCTTTCACTTTCACCGAATCATACAAATCGGGTTCAAAAATCAGGTTTTTTACTTCCGAAAGTTTCACCATTCCTCTCAACATGCCGCTTTCATCAACAACCGGAAATAAATTTCTGTGAGATCGCGAAATAGCTTTCACCAAATCTCTCAGCGTTGCCGAAGGTAAAAGCACTTCAAAGTCTGTTTCTATCAGTTGCTTTAATTCCATTAACCTGAGAACAGCTTTATCCTTGTGATGGGTAATGAGTTCGCCGCTTTGTGCCAGTCGCTTTGTATAAACCGAGTGTGGCTCAAACCGCATAATTGTAAGATATGCAACCGTAGATGTAATAATAAGCGGAACAAACATACCGTAACCACTTGTAATTTCAGCAGTTAAAAAAATTCCTGTCAAAGGGGCATGCATCACTGCCGCCATCATTCCGGCCATACCAGCGAGCGCAAAATTGTCTTCAGGTAATCCAAGCGAATAAAAAGTATTTAACATACGAACCATAAAAAATCCACCGATTGCTCCCAAAAAAAGTGTTGGAGCAAAAATTCCGCCAATACCCCCTGAACCTGTTGTGGCTGCCATTGCAAACACTTTAAAAATCAAAATTGCTGCCAGGAAAAGAAGCATGGCATACTGATTATTTCTGAATTCAACAAAAATTGTATTGTTTAACAGGTTTTTACCGGCTCCCTGAAATATTGCAATAACAGTAGTGTAACCTTCGCCCCATAGCGGTGGAAAAATAAAAATGAGCAATCCTAAAATAAATCCGCCAAACAACAAACGAACCAACCAATTTTTAATCGATGCAAATTTCGATTCAAGAAACATGGCCGAACGGGTAAAATAAAAACCAAGCAACCCCATAAAAATACCAAGCAAAATATAATACCCGATATTCCCGATTTGAAATGGAGAAATGCTGTTAAACCTCATCAACACACCTTCGCCCATAAAAAACGATGTCAGCGCTGTTGCCGAAACTGCCGAGATGAGAAGCGGAATCAGATACGCCATTGTCAAATCAATCATCAGCACCTCGAGCGTAAATACAATTCCGGCAATGGGTGCGTTGAAAATACCGGCAATTGCCCCGGCAGCGCCGCAACCAACCATTAATGTTACATACTTGTAGTTGAGTTTAAACAACCTTGCAAGATTTGAACCGATTGAAGCGCCGGTAAGCACAATTGGGGCCTCTGCCCCTACCGAACCACCTAACCCGATGGTAAGCGAACTGGCAACCATCGAGGTGTATGAATTATGTGGTTTTATCCGGCTGTTTTTTCGCGAAATCGAAAACAAAATTTTGGCAACCCCGTGCCCGATATTATCTTTTACCACAAACTTCACAAACAGCACCGTTAAAAAAATGCCAATCATCGGGTAAATCAAATACCAGTAACTGATTGCATCAATAGTCACCCATTTTGTTAACCTCACCTCAACAAAGTGAATCAGTGTTTTAAGCACAAGCGCGGCCAAACCCGCAACCAACCCAACAACAAGGCTTAATATATAGATGAAGTTTCTCTCCTGAATATGAGCAATTCTCCAAACAACTGCTTTATTTATCCAGTTGCTGGAACTCCGCATCCCTATTATTCTGATTTTTCGAAACATGTTTTATTATTCAAATCTGATATTCCAATTTCGATTTTGTGATAAAATTAGCAAAACATCAGACTAACAACATTGATATTGAAAACTTAGCAGTAAAATATTTGTTATTTAATCAAAATCATTACAAAAATGATGTAAATCAGTTTTTGTATTTCGCAGTGGGAATTATAAAACAATTAAAAACAAAAAATTGAAAATCAGGATTACGGGTATTTCAGGTTATCTCGGGAAAATTCTTTCAGAAGAATTAAGGAAACGCGGGCACGAGGTTCTGGGAATTGAGCGCAGGTTAATTTACGGTTCGCTGGAAGTTCTTTCAAATGCAATTGAGGGAACAGATGTAATTATTAATCTGGCCGGGGCGCCAATATTGCAGCGCTGGACAGAAAGAAAAAAAATACTCATTCATGAAAGCAGAGTGAGGACAACCCGGAATTTGATAGCGGCAATAAATGCACTGCCAAAGGAAAAGCAACCCAAAAAATTGATTTCGGCATCGGCAATCGGAATATATAAATCAGGTTTTTCACACAATGAAAACAGTACCAATTTTGATGAGGAATTTGTTGGAAAAGTAGTTCAGGACTGGGAAAATGCAACCAGCGAATTACCTGAATACATTCAGAAAAATATTTTCAGGATTGGCCTGGTTTTGGGAAAAGAAGCAAAAACCATAACCAATTTGCTTTTGCCTTTTAAACTCGGTTTGGGAGCAACCATTGGAAATGGTAAACAGCCCTTTCCGTTTATTCACGAAAAAGATGTATCCCATGCTTTTATTTGGGCAGTTGAAGATTTGAATAAAAGTGGAACTTTTAACCTTGTTGCTCCCGAAAGCATTACAAACAAAGATTTTACAAAAGTGCTTGCAAATGCATTAAACCGGCCTGCCATTTTTTCAATTCCTGAATTTGTTTTGAAATTGGTTTTGGGCGAGGCGGCTGTTTTATTGACTGAATCACCGGTGGTTTTGCCTAAAGCATTGTTGGAAAAAGGGTTTGAATTTAAATTTCCAACGATTGAAATGGCGCTAAATGAAATTCTTAGATTAAAGTAACTTATCTCATTTTGTTTTCAGGAATTTACTGCACTTTATAGCAATATTCCATTTATTCTGATTTTTCGATTTTTTCAATAAATTTCAACTGTAAATGCTTAATAATCAAACAAATTAGCAAAGCACTTAAACTTACAAACAACACATAAACCAACAGTGTTTTACTATTTAAATCATAATTGACATCTTTTGTAAAAAATGCCAGCAGGTTAATTAAAATATGCAAAAAAACCGGTATATACAAAGATTTTGAAAAACAATAGACCCAACCAAGCAGAAAGCCATACATAGTAAGATATATTATACCAATAGGATTGAGATGGTAGATTGCAAAAAGCAGGCTTGATACAATTATCGAAAATATTGGAGTGTATTTAGTAAGTAGCATTTTAAGTATTATTCCTCTGAATAAAAATTCTTCAAATACGGGAATAAAAATAACAACATTAAGAAATTTTACCAACATCCAACCATCAAATGAAGAGTTTCTATATTGGAAGAAAAGAAGTTTACCCTTCGAAAAACTTTTTACAAATTCTATGGGTTGTGAAAACGGTAAAATATTGGCAAACAATAAGAAGGTCACTATCAACAACAAAAAGAAAATAACAGGGTTGAAAGCTTTCAGTTGACTTTTTAGGTTTACTTCATACCTTTTTTTAGCAAAAATTATAACTGGTAATACGCAAACAAAAAACTGACCAGTTTCAAATAAAGGATAGTACACGGGATAAGGATTTGCTTTAAATATTTTGAAAGTAATAGCAATTAATAATACCCAAATTAATCCTAAAATAATAAGGGTTAGGGTAAGAAAAGATGCTTGTTTAATGTTCATTTTACATGTGTCTTACTATCAATTTTTAATGGGTTTAAAAAAACTACTTATCAACTAATGTATGAATTTTGAAATCAGGTGATATCCTGCAATGGAATTCATAATTAAATGAACACCAATAGTAATTCTTAAATTTCTTTTTTGTTGATAAACATAAGAATATAAAAATGCCATTGGTAAAAGTGCAATAAAATTGGTGTTTGAGAAAATATGAAAAATACTCCATGAAATACCATTTATTATCCATGTATATTTTCCGTACAATTCGAATTGAACCTTAAAAAGATAACTCCTAAAGAATAATTCTTCTGTAAATACACCAACAACAATAATTAAAACCAATATGATTAATATTATCAATCTATATTCTTCAAATGTTTGATTATTAAGAGAAAAATGTCTATAAACATCTACCTTAATACTTCTAACTATATCTATTTCAATAAGATATGAGTATGCTAAATTTCCAACAACAAAAATCAATACTATTAATAATAGCTCCTTTATTGAAAACCGGGTATTAAAAAGCATATACAGATTGGACAGATTTGATTTTTTAAGTGAAGTAATTCTATACAAACTCCATATTAAGAAGATTAAAAATGCAAACAGATTTAAAAATTGACCAGTAATAATACCAAAGTCAGATACCGCAATAAATGTTACACTAAAATTCAAAACAAAAACTAAGGCAATAATTATTACTAATTCAGCAATCCATTTTTTATGATTCATTAAACTAAAGTTTTAAAAATACAAGACAATTATAGATTGGATTTTGATAAGAACAAATTTAAAAGTTTTACATCTCCAATTTAACTTTTGCAGGAATATTTATTTTTACTGAACTACCATAAATTGGAGGAGAGAGACAAAAAAAGAGACTGCCAAAATCTGACAGTCTCTCAATTATAAATATTGTGATCTATTTTTATTTCAACCTATTTTTAAGCGCTACGAATTCTTCTGCCAGTTCTTTTGGCAAATGAATACCAAAGTTTGCATAATGTTCATTAATCAATTCGCACTCATCGAGCCATTTTTCAGTATTTACGCTCAACAATTCATCAAGATTTGCAGCAACTTCATCGATGCCTTTTACGTTGATGTCCTTTTTGTTAGGAATGAAACCGATTGGAGTGTCGATGGTTTCAACTGCATTGTCGCAGGCATCAAAAATCCATTCCAAAACGCGCATGTTTTCACCATAACCCGGCCACAGCCATTTTCCGTTTTCGTCTTTGCGGAACCAGTTTACGTTGAAAATTTTAGGCAATTTGGTTTTGTCAGGAGCATTTTTGCCCATGTTTACCCAATGTCCAAAATAGTCGCCCATGTTGTAACCACAGAATGGTAACATTGCAAATGGGTCGCGACGCACACCGGCTTTCAAACCGATAGCTGCTGCGGTAACTTCAGAACCAACAATCGAACCCATAAAAACTCCGTGATTCCAGCTACGTGCCTGGTAAACCAGCGGCACTGTTGACGGACGGCGGCCACCAAACAGGAATGCCGAAATCGGGACTCCAGCAGGGTTTTCCCAATCTTTGTCGATTACCGGGCACTGGCTTGCGGGCGAAGTAAAACGGGCATTCGGGTGTGCAACAGGTTCGCCTGAAGCAGGATCGTGAACCTTGTTTTTCCAGTTAATGGTTCCAGCCGGACAATCAGTTCCAATTCCTTCCCACCAGATATCGCCGTCAGGAGTTAATCCAACATTTGTAAAAATGGTATTTGCTTTTGCCGAAAGCATTGCATTGGGATTGGTATCTATAGAGGTCATCGGAGCAACTCCAAAGAAACCGGCTTCAGGATTGATAGCATACAAACGGCCATCGGCGCCGAATTTCATCCATGCAATGTCGTCGCCAACGGTTTCAACTTTCCATCCCGGAATAGTTGGAATAAGCATGGCGAGGTTTGTTTTTCCGCAAGCACTTGGAAACGCAGCAGCAATATATTTTTTCTCGCCTTTTGGGTTAGTGATACCCATAATAAGCATGTGTTCCGCCATCCAGCCTTCCTGTTTTGCTGTAAATGAAGCAATACGAAGGGCAAGACATTTTTTTCCCAGTAATGCGTTGCCACCATAACCTGAACCAAACGACCATATTTCCTGTGTTTCAGGGAAGTGACTGATGTATTTTTCTGCAATTGGAGCACATGGCCATGCAACGTCTTTTTGTCCTTCAGCCAGCGGTGAACCTACTGAATGAACGCAGGGAATGAAATCGCCATCACCTAAAACATCGAGAACAGCTTTTCCCATTCGGGTCATAATGCGCATATTAACAACAACATACGCAGAATCGGTAATTTCAACACCTATTTTTGCTATATCAGAACCCAGCGGCCCCATGCTGAAGGGAATGATATACATAGTGCGTCCTTTCATGCAACCTCTGAACTTTTCGCGTAAAATAGCTTTCATTTCAGCTGGCTCCATCCAGTTATTTGAGAATCCTGCTTCTTCCTTTGTGTTGGCACAGATATATGTACGGTTTTCAACACGAGCCACGTCTGAAGGATCGCTCTGGAAATAATAACTTCCGGGCTGTTTTTCTTCATTTAATTTAATTGCAGCACCGGAAGCAACCATTTCGTCCAGGAGAAGCTGGTTTTCTTCTTCCGAACCATCACACCAGTAAACTTTGTCGGGTTGGCAAAGCTGAGCCCATTCTTCTGCCCAGGTTAATAATTTTTTGTTAGTAGTCATAAAAATTCAATTTATTATCTATCAAATGATTGTTATAAAATATTTGTTCATTGCAAAGATAATTCAATAATGACTCTTTTTGGTGAATGAACTATTAGGTACTAATAAATGGAAATTTCAGCCCAATTACGAAGACACAGATAAAAATACTTTTTAATATTTATCTATCCCGAAATCAGGCCGGACATCACAAATAAAAAAATGATTTACAATCATTTAAATATAAACGAATTACGTTTTATCCACCATTGTAATTCAATTACAACCTTTTAGATAAAAGAGCTATTTTTTTGATTTGTCAACTCTGCAAATCGCTTGATAGCTAATAAATAGGGCTATGAAATTTAAATTTTACTACTTTTAAAACTACATATATTAAATTTTAATTAATAAACTTTCTGCCATGCACATTAAACGTTTGTATTATGGATTTGTCGTCTGTATTGATAAGATGCCTTTTTAATCCTGTCCATAATAGCAATACCAAGGCCTTTTTCTTCTACTGGTTCTATGTAAATTTTTTTCACATTTTCGTCATCTTCCATTGCATGAAGCGCAGTAAACAAATTTGCAGCAATCTCAGTTTTGTTGCTTGTTTTCGATGTATAAACAATTTTGGTTGCCTTGAAATTTATTTCATGTTTGCTATGCAAAATCAGTCCGGGGAAATCGGTCAGTTCAATTTCTGATTCATTTAACAAATACAGGGGCTTTTTAGGTGAGTAGTGACTTTTAAACAACCCCGGTGAAACCAGTTTTTCAGGTTTTAAACTATCGAAAACAAAAGTGTTTGGAAGGGCCTTTTCAATGTCTTCCAAAGTAATAAAACCCGGACGCAGCAACCGACAGCGATTACCTTCAACCGAAACTATTGTAGATTCTATACCAACCACAGTGTCTCCACCATCTAAAACACAATCAACACCGGGTAATTGTTTTTTTACATGATAGGCACTTACCGGGCTAAGTTGCCCGAATTTATTTGCGCTTGGCGCGGCAACAGGGCAGCCTGATTTTTTAATTAACTCCAGTGCTATTTCATTATTGGGCATCCTGATTCCAACCGTTGGAAGACCTGAAGTTACAATATCCGGCACAATATTGCTTTTGGGCAGAACAATTGTTAACGGTCCCGGCCAAAAACATTTTGCCAAACGCATTACGTTTTCATTTATTCCCTTTGATAATGTTGCAATGTCATCGAACGACGCAATATGTACAATCAACGGGTCGAATGAAGGTCTTTCCTTCATTTCAAATATTTTTACAACAGCAAATGGATTAAGTGCATTTGCACCTAACCCATATACTGTTTCTGTCGGAAAAGCTACCAAACCTCCGTTTTTGATAATTTGAGCAGCTTCTGAAATACTGTGGTTAGTCATTATACCAGACTGTTATCTGCATCATCCAACTCCTTTCTTTTTTTATCCTGAAAATCAATAACGCGCTTTTGAATACCGGGGTTTGATAGCCCCAGGATTTTTGCCGCAGCCAATGCTGCATTTTCAGGGCTTAGAATTGTTAAAGGAGCAACACCTGAAGGCATTCGGATACTCGAAAACAAATCGGCACCTGCAAACTTATCGCTGTATGGCGGACAAGCAATTACAGGACAGTGCGTCTGTGCATCGGTAAATCCACTTAAAGCATTGCTCATACCTGCAATGGTTATAAATACAACGTTCTCTTTTTCGTATTCCTTTATCAGATTATAGCATTTCAAAGGCACTTTATGAGCCGATGCTATTCTTGTTACGGTTTCAATTTCAAAACTACCTAATACGTTGCTTATTTGCTTAGCCCATTCAAGGTCAGCTTTAGACCCCATTATTATCACTACTTTGCTCATAATCTTCAATTTTGTGAAATGAATATTCATATTCAAAACTCATCGGAATAATGTCATTGTATTCTTCAATGGTTGCGTTTGACAAACAGGCATCAATTATACGTTTACCGGTATGCAACAAATCGTCTTTTAAATATTTTTGCAATTCGGTTTTAAAAAACTCTTTCAGCATTTCGGCTCCGGCATCATAACCCTCTAAACCAATTTCAGGCTGGTTATAAACTTTTAAAAATCTCGATGGAATTTTTGAACCTTCCAAAGTAAGATAATTCAATTCGTAACCCAGTAGCGGACAACGTGCAGGCTGATACTGATCATTTCTCAGCCTGGCAGCGCCTCTTCGGGTAAGATACTCTCTCATTAAGAGTTGAGGTTTAAATGCGACCTGCCAAACACCAATATTCTGGTTTGGAACCAATGTGAAAGTTGTACGTGGAGTATCGATTATCTGTTTAAGCAACATGTTGGCATGTGGAATTCGTTTTCCTGTGGCAAAAGGCCAGTAAGAGCCAACTCCTTCGCTTTCCATATTTCCTGAACCAACAATACTTGGGTTATTGTGTCCGCGTGGTGCTACCAATCTCCATAACCATGCCAGGGCAGGTGGTAAAACATGAAATAATCCAACAATTCCATACGATGGATTTTCTTTTGTGCACATGGGTGTGCGTATTCCGAAACTTCTGATGTCAACCGATACAGGTCTGTTTACTACATTGGGGATTGATTTTCTGGGTAAAATTACCCGTGGGTTTGGACATGATTTTCCGGGTTCATCCTGAATATGATTCCAAATTAAAGCAGTAGATCCAGGTTGGGTTTCAATATTTAAAAACAATAATGGTAATAATGGGTTAATTGTATTCTTCTCTAAAAAAGGGTCATCGCCATATTGTTTTACACTGTCAACGCGAATAAACCATGCATTTTCAGCATCAATAATCCGAAGTTTACCATCTTTTTTCTGTACAGAAGGGTGACAAAAAGCCATATCATCGGCTACCGAATTGAAAGTACAAAACCGGGGTATTGTGATAAACCTTTCTTCGGATGTTAATTTATTACGGCCTAAAAGTACACGTCCGTCAAACTCTCTGATGATGTGCTGGTGCATTTCGCTCTTGCCGCCTCCACTGGCGCCTTCGTGCATGAAAGTGGTTATATTGTCATAAGGACTGATTGATTGTACCGCGGAACAATGTGCTATAATCCAATTTTCTTTTTCGGCCTGTGTAAGCATAACGCCATAAAGGCCTTTTTTTGCACTTGGACCGGGATATAAATTATATGAATAAAGTTCGTGGATTGATTCAGTCCGGTTGTGAACAACAACCTGCTTTCCGTTAAAATGGGTGTGTCTGAAAACCGGCGCCACAAAAATTACCGATTTCAATTCTGAATTATCTTTCAATTCATCAACAGCTACCATCTCCTGCAACATTGACAATCCCAAAGCGAAGAATGCAGCATTGGCAGGCGCAATTGCAATCCCCAACGAACCGATATTTTGCCTTCCTGCAAAATAAAAGAAAACGGCCAAATCCTGTTTATTCAACCAATCGAAGGTTTCTGTCTGCAATATGGAGAACTCATACCCATATTTTTCAATAAAGCTTTTTTTATCTGTTGGTTTGTCATCGGCAATTACCATAGTTCCGGGATCCCTTCGACGCATATATGCTTCGGTATAATTTGCCGAAATACCGTTTTTTACCCGTTGTACAATCGCTTCAACATAATTGCCCTTTCCCGGAACATCGTATTGAACTTCATATACAGAATTTTCTTTACCCTTGGTTGCGGCATCGGCAAGCTCATCGGTTGTATTAAATACTGTATAGCTTTTACACCCAATTAATAATTCTGAAATATTATCGGGCAGATTAATTTTCTTTTCTTTTAAAACAGATATCAGATTTTCCACTTTTAAATTAATTTTTGATGTTATGTACTTTGCAGCTTTAAAATATTATGGCAGATTATTGTTTCCAATTCAATTTCTAAAAAATCCCGGGATGTTTTGCCATTACTTCATTAATTGTGGAGGCAAAATTAATGGCTTTTACTTAATAAATGAAGTATTACTTAATTTGATAACAAAAATTTAAAAGAGGGGAGGTGATTGTATCCAAATAATTTCACTTATGCCATCGAAGTAGTTTATAGCATTGAATTGAGATTTAGCGTTGAAGTAAATATTGTCGCCCGGCTTTAGAACAAATGATTTTCCGTTCAAATCGAATCGTACTTCGCCCGACAACACATATGAGAATATCTGTCCAAAGGCACTGGTAAAAAAACCATCAATGGCCGATGCTTTTGAAAATCGAACAAGGTACGTATCCATTTGCTTATTGGCATCATGCTGTGAAAGAAGGTAGAATAAGGTTCCCGACTTATTTTGGTCAATAAACCTGATGTCTGATTTATATACTACCGGATTGTTTGCCAACGATTCATTTTCTCCAATAAGTTCACCTACGGTTGTGTTAAGCTTTTCGGCTATGTTCTTTAATGTTAAAATTGATGGAAATGATTTGGCCTTTTCAATTTGAGAAAGAGCACTTGGGCTTATGCCAACTTTTTCTGCCAATTCATTTAGCTGTAAATTGAACTGCTCCCTTTTTTTCTTAATTCTTTCTCCTATTCTATTCATAGATTCAAAAGTAACAACCGTAAATATAAAATTAATAAATTAAGCTGTGCTTCATTTTACAAAATTAACATCTGTGATTTTATTCTTGAATAATTGCAGTGGCGTTAAGTGGACTTATTTGTGCAAGAAAAAAAAACAACTCATTTACAAGCTACAGTCGTATCATGAATACAGCAGTTTGAAAATGAGTTGTTATAAACGTTTAGCAGAAAATTGTCTGCATCATCATTTTTCAGGCTTGTTAAACAATCTCCAAACAAATCTAAAACCTACGACCGCGGATGAAATTGCTGAATTGTACTTTTCAGATATTCGCGATCCAAATGGGTGTAAATCTCGGTTGTAAGAATTGATTCGTGCCCCAGCATTTCCTGAACCGCCCGTAAATCGGCCCCGCCATTAATTAAATGGGTTGCAAATGAGTGTCTGAATGTATGCGGGCTTATACTTTTCCCTAAGCCTATTTTATCAGCCAGATTTTTAATAATTGTAAAAATCATAACCCTGCTTAATTTTCTTCCTCTTCTGTTCAGAAAAAGAATGTTTTCGCTGTCCTTGGCAACATTCAGCTTCTTCCGGTATTCATTCAAATACCTTCCAACTTCATCAATTGCCCTTCCGCTGACAGGTACCAAACGTTCCTTGCCAGCCTTCCCTTCAACCTTAATAAATCCCTGTTCAAAAAACAAACTGGTTATTTTTAAACTAACCAACTCCGACACACGCAGACCGCAACTATATAAAGTTTCGAGCATTGCCTTGTTTCTTTGTCCTTCGGCTTTGCTTAAATCAACAGCATCTATCAGGCTGTCAATCTCTTCCATCGACAAAACATCCGGAAGTTTTCTCCCAATCTTGGGCGATTCAACCAACGCAGTTGGATCGCTTGATATTTTACCTTCTATTAAAAGATATTTATAAAACGATTTTATCCCCGAAATTGTGCGGGCTTGTGTTCGGGGACTAATCTCCCGTTCGTTCAGCCAGGCAATAAAACCCTTTAAATGTTCCAGTTTCACTTTTAAAGGTGTTACTTTACTGTAATTCTTGTCGAGAAAAACAATCAATTTGCTGATGTCGTTTACATACGCCGCAACCGAATTTTGCGACAATGATTTTTCGAGTTTTAAGTAATTCTCGAAACCTTTTTTACCTTCTTCCCAATTCATAGCTTTCTTTTTTTAATTTTACACTAATCTATTTTCATTGACATAGAAACAATATTCTTGTTAACTTAAGCAATTGTAATGTTTTATTACGTTAAGTAGTTTATAAAGTTACTATAAAAAATATTAATTTCGAAATGGCTGTAAACCTTATAATAATTGACTATAACAAATATTAAATACCTGTTTGTTCAGAAAATTCAAATAAATAAAATTCTTTTACATGAAAATTATAATCATAAACGGGCCAAATCTCAACCTGCTGGGGAAAAGGGAAACCAGTATTTATGGATCAGAAAGCTTCGAAGTTTATTTTGAAACACTAAAAAATACGTTCCCTGACATTGAGTTTATTTATTATCAATCGAACGTTGAGGGCGAGATTGTCAATAAAATTCATGAATTTGGTTTTACTGCCGACGGAATAATAATAAATGCCGGTGCATACACGCATACTTCAGTTGCCATTCGCGATGCCATTGCAGGAATAAAAACCACTGTAGTTGAAGTTCATATTTCGAATACACTGACCCGTGAAGATTTCAGGCATAAATCAATTATTGGTCCGGTTTGCAGGGGTTGTATCATGGGATTCGGGCTTGAATCGTACCATCTGGCTGTTCAAAGTTTCATAAAACCTTAAAGATGTAGAGAAAATTGAGGCGCTTCCTTTATCGAAGTTTCAACAGCCGACAAACTTTTTATTCCAAAAAATACAAACAGCAAAAAACACCTATGAAAGTTGATTTATTCTGATTGAATATCATCTTCAGGAATTTCAGATTTCGGTTTTTTAATGTGTAAATCCAACTGCGGAAATGGTATTTCGATATTATTTTCCCTGAAGATTTCATAAATTTTGACAGCCACATCGCTCTGAGTTTGTAATCCCAACTCGAACGAAACCCAAAAAAGTAACCTAAAATCGAGTGAGCTATCGCCAAAACCTAAAAAAAGAGGTCGGGGCTCGGGAAAACGTAACACATTTTCGTGTGATAAGGCTGCTTCCATGAGCAAATTTAAAACCTTGCGCGGATCGGTGCCATATGCAGTTGCCACTTTAATTTCGACACGCTTTTGACTGTTTGACAAAGTCCAGTTAATCAACTCGTTGCTGATTAAATTCGAGTTAGGCACAACAACCTCGGCACCCTCGTATGTTGATACAGTACTCGACCGGATACCAATATTTGAAACCTTTCCAAGCAAAGTTCCAACTTCAACTACATCGCCTTCCTGAACCGGTTTTTCGTAAATCAGAATTAACCCCGAAATAAAATTACTAACCACATTTTGCAGGCCAAAACCAATTCCTACGCTTAATGCACCGGCAATAATGCTTACTTTTCCCAAATCCATTCCCGAAAACGACAGCGCTATTAGTGTGCCTAAAAAAACAACAATAATTCGCAGTGTTAGAGAAATACTTGCAGCAAAACCACGTTTCCGGCTTTGTTTTGCCAGGATTTCGCGTTCGAGAATTAGTTTTATAAATTTTGCAATGTTGTAGGTCAGATAAAGAATCAGAATAAATAAAATCAGATTTGCCAATGTAAAAGAAATACTGCCAACTTTTATTTTATCGGTAAGCACCGAGCCAATTTTATTCATTACAACCATGTAAAATTCAGCTACCCTCAGAATTCCGGTTATCAAAAAATAAACAAAAAGAAACCTGACCGCATTCTTCGATTTTTTGACAATCAACAATCCGTATTTTTTTACAAGATCGGGGTAATATATTTTCATAACATCCACCCCGGCTTCAACAACACTGTCATTTATCCTTACCAGGTTAATGGCAAGCAGGCTGTAAACTGCAGTGTAAACACCTATCTTTAAGCTGTAAACACTAAGATTTACGTATCCGGTTATATTCGAAACCAAAGCAATACTGTACAATACAAACAACAGGAAGGTAATCATCCTGGTATAAAAAATCCGGGTTTTGTTGTGAACTTCAATTCCTTTAATCCTGTAACCGGGCAAAACATATTCATAAGTCAGAAACATGCCTGCAAATGCTTCAAATAAAATGTAAAACCTGGAATAATTACCAAAATACCATGCTACATTTTCAAAGTTGCTAATGATAAGTAATATTATTACGATTAAAGTTATCCGTTTAACATACGAACTCATCAATGGCATCAAAATCAACCACAACAATATTAATGTTGCAAGAAACAGTGTTAAACTCAGAAAAAGAGGAGTATAGGGCATTATTACAGGCCACAGAAACAATGCAATGGAAATGGATGTCAAAACTGGTTCATCAATAACAATCCTCTTGATTTCCCTGTACCCGATGTTTTCTTCACCAGGCTTTATGTACATGTAATTTTTACGAATAAAGAAAAGGATTAAAACAAGAATTGTGATTAGCAGAACATACCCAATGATATTGATTCTGATTGTGTTAAAGAAATATTTTAAACTTTTGGTATTTTCATGATAGGCTAATTTTAATTTTTCACCTACCGAACCGCCTAAACTGTTTCTATATGTTGTCTGAAAAATGTTTTTTTCATTTTTTCTGAACAATTCAGTTTTCCTTTTTTGGCTGAAATGAGTAATATCATTCAATATGGCATCAACATAAAAAATATCATGCACAACCTTATTTTCAGCAGAAACCAGATCCTTGATTTGCAAATCATAACTATCAATAATCTTATTCATCTTCAGAATATTCGACCTGATATGTTGCTTTATAGGTTCAGATAACGATTTTTCAAGTGATTGAATGCTCTCTTCCCATTTTTGTTTGTTTCTGATGTAAAAGTTTTGCTGTTCCTGAATATTCCTTACTGTTTTCTGAATTTTTTCCTGATGAACACGTAATGATTTGTAATATTCATAAAATGAAATTCGGGCGTTATTCAGGAAGAAATACGATAATGTGCTGATATCAAAATCCCTGAATTCTTCACCATGTCTGGTTATGTAAACATTAAACGAATCTACGTCTTCAATCAGTTTCTTTTGTTCTATTAATTCCGTTTCGGTGTAGCTTCTTTTGAGAATTAAATTATCTGTAATTTCGATTTCCTTATTTACATTGTCGATTTTAATCAGTTCAATATTTGCCGAGCTGTCGATGGCTGCTTCACGGATATTCACCAAATTATCCAATAAAGGAAACTGGGCAGAACCTGTTTTTACCCCCAATTGTAAAATAAGAATGATTAAAACAAATTTCGGCACGGAAGAAAATCCCTTCATGATACGTTAAACATTGTTCGTTAATATTTTAGCCAATTTTGTTTCGAAGATAGAAAAAATCTGAATCCGGGGTGATAATTTATTGCAAATCAGCGCAAATCTATAATTTCAACATCAGGAAATTTCTTTGAATCGAAAACAAATTCAGAATCCGGAAAATCCTTATCCATATCCATTTTCTTAACTAATATTCCATAGATATTACCGTCAGTACCATACAATTGTGCCGACTGAATCATCATGTTTGCTTTACTGATTTCGATTGAAATTTTTGAAACATCATATTCTTTTTTGTCGGGGAACAAATCGATTTGATAAACTGTTTTACCCCCAACATTTTTCTCTGCCACAAATTTCGATGTAAATCCTTTTTCGTAAATACTGAATAGCGATGAAGGATCCATCAGTTCGCTGCCGGCATCTTCAATGGTTGAAATGGTTACCTGGTTGCCCTGTTTCATGTAACTCCAGTTGGTTTTTCCATCTGAAAATACTTTTACGCCGGCACCCGGAAGGTCAACAAAATATTTCTGGCCTTTGAGTTTAATCGAACCGTCATTCTTCTCGTTAATCAACATTGCCTTGTTTTCCATGGAAAATGAGAAATCGGCCGAAATGGTTTTATATGTTCGCGTTTTTGTGCTTACTTCGTCTAATATACTTTTTGCTTTTGGATCCTGCTGTGCCTTTGTAAATAAGGCAATCAATACAATGACAGATGTAAATAATATTCTTTTCATTTTTAATTTCTAATTTCTAATTTTTCATTTCTAATTGAACGTGTTCAATAACTGTTCCAAAGTGTATTCATCCTGAATCAGTACCTGTCGCGCTTTGCTTCCCTCGCTCGGGCCAACAATTCCGGCGGCTTCCAATTGGTCCATTATCCGGCCGGCACGATTATAACCTATCGAAAATTTGCGCTGAATCATCGAAGTGGAACCTATCTGGCTCATAACAACCACACGCGCGCAATCTTCAAACATTTCATCTTTGTTGTTCAAATCCACATCACCGGGACTGGCTCCTTCTTCATCACCAACGTATTCAGGTAACAGAAATGCGGTAGGATATCCTCTTTGTCCGGCAATAAACGCACAAACTTTTTCAACTTCGGGAGTATCAACAAAAGCACACTGAACGCGCGTAATATCGCTGTTTGCCGAAATCAGCATGTCACCTTTTCCAATCAACTGGTTGGCGCCTGGCTGGTCGAGAATGGTGCGCGAGTCGATCATCGAGGCCACTTTAAATGCAATACGCGCCGGGAAATTGGCTTTGATAACACCGGTAATAATGGTAACCGACGGACGCTGCGTGGCAATAATCATATGAATTCCAACGGCACGCGCCAACTGTGCAATTCGGGCAATCGGGAGTTCAATCTCCTTGCCGGCAGTCATTATCAAATCGGCAAATTCGTCGATAATCACCACAATGTAAGGCATGTATTTATGCCCTTTCATCGGGTTTAACCTACGGCTTGTAAACTTCTTGTTGTACTCTTTCACGTTACGGGCATGTGCTTTTTTCAGCAAATCGTAACGGCTGTCCATTTCAATATTGATGGATGTGAGCGTATATTTTACCTTTTGTATGTTGGTAATAACCGGTTCTGCCTCATTGGGCAATTTCGCGAGATAATGTTTTTCGATGATTGAATAGAGGTTTAACTCCACCTTTTTGGGGTCGATAAATACAAACTTTAATTCAGCCGGGTGTTTTTTGTAAAGCAGCGATGTGATAATTACATTCACCCCAACCGATTTACCCTGACCCGTGGCCCCGGCTACCAGAATGTGTGGCATTTTAGCCAAATCGAACATGTAGGTTTCATTCGAAATGGTTTTACCAAGTGCAATGGGCAATTCAGCGGTTGATTCCTGGAATTTCTTTGAACTGATAATCGAACGCATCGAAACCACCTCCGGATTTTGATTTGGAACCTCAATACCGATTGTTCCGCGACCGGGAATTGGTGCAATAATTCGGATACCAAGCGCTGAAAGACTCAGAGCAATATCGTCTTCCAGATTTTTAATTTTTGCAATCCTGATTCCGGGAGCCGGCACAATTTCGTACAAAGTGATGGTTGGACCAATTGTTGCCCTGATTTTTGTAATCTCGATCTTATAATGACGCAGCGTTTCAACGATTTTGTTTTTGTTCGAAATCAACTCTTCGTTGGTAACCTCCGCATTTCCCGATTTGTGGTCTTCAAGCAATTCGAGGGTTGGAAATTTGTATCCCGACAAATCAAGTGTGGGATCATAATCTTCCATGCCTTCGCCCCAGGTTTCATCGGTATCGTCATCGCTTGTTTTTTGCACTACTGCCAAATCCAAATCTTCCTCTTCAGCTTCGCGACGTTTCTCAACAACAGGTTTCCGTACCTGAACTTCGCGTTCAATTTCCATGTCGATATCATCCAAATCATCATCCTCATCGGGTTCAAAAATGGCTTTTACAACATCGCCTTCCTCAATAACCTTCGAAATCGATTTATCATGAAGAATAATTTCTTTTCCCTTTTCCAGCGCTTCATCCTCATACTTATCCTCGAAATTTTCCCTCACCTTTGGTTTCCGCGTAAATATTTTTTTCATGAGAGCAAACGAGTTTTCGAACCTTATAAATACAAGTGTAATCCCTGTAATCAGCAAAACGAAAACCATTCCGATAAAGCCAATTAAAGCACTCATCCAATTACTTAAAACAAATCCGTAACGACCACCCCAATAAATAAAGGAGCCATCTTCAGCCTTTGTAAAAATCAAACCCAATGCAAGCGAAAACCAAACCATGGTTATTAAACTGTAAATAATATTTCTCCTCCACCTGATGATGTTGCGGCTGATAATACGCAACCCGGTTACGGCTAGCATATAAACCAACAGGAACGATGCGATACCAAAACCTTTATTGATAATCATTTCAGCCAAAAAAGCGCCTGTTTTTCCGGCTTTGTTTTCCACCTTTATTTCGCGGTTGAGCACCAAATCTTTCCAGTTCAGGTCGAGTTTACTTTGGTCGGCAGCACCGTAAAATAAAAACGAAATAAACGCGATTAAAAGGTAAACAGCAACAATGAAAATAACAGAACCTAAAATAAATCTCAGTTTCTCATTTTTCCGAAAAGAACCGCCGCCGCCCTTTTTTTTCTGAATCGATTCTGTCGGTTTTTTGCTTTTTACTGCCATTTATTTAATGATTTAACCAGATTAAATGAGTTGCAAATTTAACCAAAAAAACAATTTTAACCCGATATTATTGCTCACTGGTGAAAGAATCTTTTGCAATGTGTTTTAAATGCAAAGTCTGTAATCTTATTCCTGAAAATTGCTTTATTTGCTATAAATACTAATTTTGATTGAGATGAATTGAATTTGAGATTAAAAGAAAAAAAATGATACTTTTTAAAGATTGTGAATTATATGCACCTCAGTTTTCAGGGATTACTGATGTTTTAATTGCCGGAAATAAAATCGTTTCAGTTGGAAAAGACATGATTGCCCCTGAAGGCTGGCCGGTGGAAATTGTTGATTGCAAGGGATTAAAAATGATTCCCGGATTGATTGACGCCCATGTTCATATTGCCGGAGCAGGAGGCGAAGGAGGCCCGGCCACCCGCACACCCGAGATGCAATTAAGCCACATGCTCGAAGCCGGGGTTACCACAGTTATTGGCTGTTTGGGTACGGACGGGATGAGCCGCAGCGTCGAATCTGTTTTAATGAAAGCCAAAGGATTAAGGCAGGAAGGTGTAAGCGCCTGGATTTACACGGGTTCGTACCAGGTACCCCCACCAACCATTTTAGGCGATATTGGCAAAGATATAGCCATGATTGATGAAATTATTGGCACCGGCGAGCTGGCCATTTCCGACCATCGCTCTTCGGCTCCCACAATTAACGAACTCATCCGGATAGCAGCACATTCGCGCGTGGGTGGAATGTTGGGAGGCAAAGCAGGTATTGTAAACATTCACATGGGCGACGCAAAAAACCCTTTCCAACCTATTTACGATGCAGTAAACGACAGTGAACTGAAATACACGCAATTCCTGCCAACACATTGCAACAGGAATAGCTATATTTTTGAAGATGCAAAGAAATACGGAAAAAAAGGATATGTTGATATTACTGCCAGTTCGTATCCGTTTTTCCCGCAATACGAAATAAAACCTTCAAAAGCCATTTCAGAACTTGTAAATGCCGGGGTTCCGCTCGAACACATTACCATGAGCAGCGACGGTTGTGGCTCGTTGCCCGAATTTAACGATAACGGCGAAATAGTTAGTCTAAACATGGGGTATCCACTTTCTGTTTTCACCGAACTTGCCGATTTGGTGAACATCGAAAAAATGCCGCTCGAAAATGCGGTAAAAGTTATTACATCAAACATTGCCGACATTCTGAAATTAAAACAAAAAGGAAGGATTTTGCCCGAAAAAGACGCTGATTTGGTTATAATTGATGAAGATTTTAAGATTCAGCATGTGGTAGCCTTGGGAAAACTGATGATGAAAAATGGCGAATTATTAAAACGTGGGTATTACGAAAAATGATAAAAACCAAAACCTAACAAAAGAAAAACTTTCATGAAGATCATTTCATTTTTTATATTGGTCATATTCTATGTTATTTCAATAAAACCGGTTGCCGGCGCGAAAAAAAACCACAAAGCAACAGGTAAACTTTTTATTATTGGCGGGGGAAGCAGACCCGATGACATGATTAACCGGTTAATTGACGAAGCCGGATTGCGCGATGGCGGTTATATTTTTATCCTGCCCATGGCAAGCGAAGAAGCTGATTCGGCAATTATTTGGTCGGGCGAACAGTTTTTAAAAAAGGGTATCATGAATGTTACCGGGTTCAATTTCAACACAGATGTTGTACCCGAACAAAAATGGCTCGATTCGCTGAAAAATGCTTCATTGATTTACATCAGCGGCGGCGATCAGGCAAGGTTTATGAAAGCAGTTTCAGGTTCGCCTGTTTTCGATGAAATACACAATGCCTTCAAAAATGGAGCGGTAATAGCCGGCACCAGTGCAGGCGCTGCTGTAATGAGCAGTAAAATGATTACCGGAAATGAACTGCGTTATCCTGAATATCACGAAACTTTCAGGCGAATTGAAACCAAAAATATTGAATTCGCTGATGGGCTGGGACTAATGAAAAATGTCATAATCGATCAGCATTTTGTGATGCGAAGCAGACACAACAGATTGCTAACCGCAGTGCTTGAAAACCCGAAAATACCGGGAATTGGAATCGATGAAGCAACAGCAATTCTGGTGAAAGATAACAAAGCTGAAGTAGTTGGAAATTCGCAGGTCATTGTTTTCAGAAACAAAGGAAAAGGAACAAATACAACAGGAAACAAAATGGGAAGCAGAAAAATTGTCCTCGACATTTATCTCCCGGGAGAAAAGTTTCGCGTAAAAAAATAAAAACTACTTATCCAACCACATCCTGTCCTGCAAATTGGGGAGGTATTCAGGGAAGTTCTGATTATAAAGCCTTTCGGTTTGCGGATAGGTAAACCTTCGCGGTATTGCGCCCCCGGGGTTTTGATTATGATCGCCATTTGCATTCGGAACCAACTGTGGAATTCCTGTACGCCTGTAATCGGTCCACGACTCGATTGATGTAAACAACGCAATATATTTTTGTATCATTACTTTTTGCAGGTCGCTGTTATAATCGCCTGTTAAAGTAGCATTTCGGGTAATATATGCATCTATTGTAGCATCGGTTGTTGCTGTACCCGTAATCTTCTTAATACTTGCGCGAACCCCTTCCTTCAGGGCATCCTGCGCTTTCGGATCAGCAGGATTAACCCTGAGCCGCGCTTCCGCTTCAATCAATTTCAACTCATGGTACGTAACAAAAAACACCGGAGAATTACTCGATGTAAAATACACCCCATTCAGGTTCGATTCGCCAAATAACCGTTTATAATAAAAAGTACGGCGTGGATCGATCATTTGTGTCAGCATGGATGTAAAATTGATATTTGGAATAATGTAATTGAGCAAAGTATATGAGTAAAAAGGATTATACTCGGCTGCCGAATAACCAAAGTTATATACCAAATCGGAGGCGCTCGATTTTATTCCTTTGGCAGCAGATTCAATGGCTTTTTGGGCGGGATTATATCCAACTTCATCGGCTCTTTTGCTCAGGTGCATATAATATCTGGCTTTTAATGCATAGCCGGCTTCAATCCATTTTGTGACATTTCCTCCGTAAATAATATCATCGGGTCCAGGTTTCAGACCATCATAATTTTTTTGAAGGTCCTCAATTCCGTTGTCGAGCAATCGCTGAATCCCTTCATAAATTTCTTTTTGAGGGTCGTAAACCGGGTTACTGTTTACCGAACCTTCCAACGCTTCCTTGTAAGGCACATCGCCATAAACCGAAGTTACATTACCAAAACAATTGGCCAGCAGAATTTTCCCGATCCCGGAATAATAATAAGCCCCTAATGCCTCCGCCTCCTTAATCATAATGCTCAGGTTAATCATCGGCCCATCATAATAATCATTCCAAATCCAGTCAACATAAAGCGCTTCATTCAAAATGTATTGCTGCACCTGTAACGGATGATTATCAATGCCGGTGTAATACTGTACAAAAATTCCCGACATTACCTGGCTTGTGCCACAAGTTAACCGGGCAATTGACTCCTCGATATAAGGTAGCATTACATTTGGAGGAACTTTGGTTGGGTTGTTTGGATTGATATTGGCTTCCTGGAGTTCGCAACTAAATAAGAATAAAATGCAAACCGGAAGTATGGTTATTTTGATGAAAAAATTTCGTGCTTTCATAATTTCTGACATTTTTAAAATGATAATTGCAGGCTAAATTCAGTGCCCCGGGTGTTGGGCATATTAAAATAATCGCGGCCAAGACTGTTTGATACACCAGAGAGGTTTGTTTCAGGATCAATGCCCGAATACTTTGTCCAAAGCAGCAGGTTCCGGAAATTCACACCCATATTTATTGCTTTTACAGGTCCTTTCGCGAGGGATTTCGAAGGCACATTCCACGAAAGCGATACTTCGCGGAGGCGCACATACGAACCATCTTCCATAGCTGCTTCCGACAGTCCTGCAAGCCCTCCCTGTGCCGAATAGTAAGCCTGGTTCCGTTTTACTTTTACAGTGTTGGGTTCGCCTGTATTCACGTTTACACCAGGGAAAATATATTCTTCATCGCGGTTCTCAGTAAATTTGCTGGTTCCCAGCGAATTCATCACATTTTTGGTACCGTTGTAAACTTCGCCCCCCTGTCTGATGTCGAAAAGAAAAGAAAAGTCAAATCCTTTGTAGCTTAGAGTATTACGTATTCCGAGCATAAAATCGGGGTTTGGGTCGCCAACCACACCTGAAATTACATCAACCTGCGGATAACCATTGTTTCCAACCAAAATTTCTCCGGCTTCATTGCGAAGATATCGGGTTCCGTAAATTACTCCGTAAGGCTGGCCTTCAATTGCAACTGATCTTGTGCTGCTTACGCCGGTTGTTTCAAACTCAAGCAAAGGAATACCTTCGGGCAATTCCTCAACCATATTTTTGTTTTTTGTGAAATTTAAATTGATATCCCAGATAAACCCGCCGGTACTGACAGGAGTTGCTCCTATCTGCGCTTCAAAACCATTATTGGTAATAACTCCGGCATTTAATAAAATATGATCATACCCTGAAGAATATGCCACAGGAACACTCACAATCTGGCCAATACTTTTCGACCAGTAATAAGCAAGATCTAAACTAAGTTTATTGTTTAAAAACCGGAGGTCAGTGCCAATTTCGGTCGATTTTGTGGTTTCTGGCTCTAAATTTTTGTTGCCAATAGTCCTTCGGGTGGCAAACGAGGTTTGTCCGCTAACACCGCCCTGAATGGCAACAAAATAGTTATCGAGGGAATAAATTGGTGCATCGTTGCCAACTTCGGCCCACGAAGCCCTGATTTTTCCATAATTAAAAAAACGTCCCTCACTCAAATGAAAAGCATCGGAAAAAATAAAACTAAGGTTAAACGAAGGGTAAAAAAATGAGTTGTTTCCTTCTGCAAGTGTCGATGACCAGTCATTTCGTCCTGTGGCGTTAAAATACAGGTAGTTGTTATACGCCAGTTTAATATCGTAATAAACCCCCACAATTTTATACAGGGTTTTCGAGTCGTCTCCCGAGGTTACTGCTGTATTGCTTAGGTCGTAGAAATCGGGAAGTATAAGTGAATCTCCCTGCTCAAAAAGGTTGTAGGTATTTCGCATATAGTAATTATGGCCTGCAACCACATTTAGCTTCAACTTCTCCGACAGCTCTTTCTCAGCAGACAAAATCAGATCAGAGTTGACGCTTTTAAAATTATAAACTTCTTCGGTAACATATCCGTTTGGCGTATCGCTCGAATTATTGTCGAGATGAGTATGCCTTTTTTCTGTGTAAGTGTCAATTCCAAGCCTGTACAAAGCGCTTAACCACTTAAACATGGTATAGTCTATTTGGGTGCTCCCGATTAACCGGTCAACTTTTGAGTTCGCCTTGTTTTTAATTACCGACCAGTAAGGGTTATCGTAATTCCGGTAGTAATTGCGTTGTTCCCCGTTAGGGAGCATATATGCAGAAGGATCGTTCACCGGATCATCCGATCCGTTTGTAATATCGAAAGTAGGTGTGTTACGCATAAGGCCAACCATTACGGCAGAAAGATTACTGCCTTTTTGTGCAAGATCATTGTCTGAATTTGAATAAGTAGCATTACCCGCAATTTTCAGCTTTTCAGTAAGTTTAGTATCGCCCGAAATTTTAACATTTGTCCTGACAAATTTGGTAGTGGGTACAATTCCTGTTTGGTTAATATGCCCAACCGAGAAAAAATAACTTCCTTCATTATTGCTGCCCGACATATTTAAATAGGTATTGCTTGTAAAGGCTGTTTCGAAAAAATTATCGACCGGATAAACATTTGCCGGGTTACTGGTAGCCGATGGGTCGCTCATCCCAACTATTCTGCCGTTATTATCGAGCGGATAATTGGTTGCCCCATCATAACGCAAAGTGTCAATCAGCGCGCCCCAACTCATATTTGTTGTATTTGAATATTTACCTCCTGTACCCTGTGAATAAAGTGTTTGCTTTTGCGGAAGTTTGTTCACCTGGTCAACTCCCAGCGATGTTTTAAAAGTGACGTTCTCAGCCCTAATCCCGTAAAGAGCGGTAGCAGCCGCGCCTTTTAATACCGAAACCGATTCAACATCGTCAGAATTAAGGTCGATGGCCCGGTTTGAATAATCGACATAATAGCTGCCGTCGTAACTATTGTCAATAGGAACTCCATCGACTACAAAAAGAGGTGAGTT
>Ga0351903_1026_pt1 | contig 39199 bp, 21 predicted proteins | sample BONcelHT113001D6_FD_206874 | JGI IMG/M metagenome (GOLD analysis project Ga0351903, IMG submission 206874) | Enriched cells from coal bed in the Powder River Basin, Montana, United States - BONCAT cells T11 rep1 HSBNCT.T11.300.1.D6 ... | reverse complement strand
TGTGGGCAAAATTTTCGAAACCATGGGTTACGAGGTGGAAACAGGTGTAATAGTTCAGGGAAAATGCATCCGGCACGAAGTGGATGTAATCGCCCGTAAACCGGGAGAAATGATTATGGTTGAATGTAAATTTCACAGCGACAGCAGAACAAAAAGCGGGGTGCAGGTTCCGCTGTATATCCAGTCGCGTTTTATGGATGTAAAAGCTGCATGGGAAAATCAATATGGGAAAGACATACGTTACAGGGGTGGTGTGGTTTGTAATACCCGTTTCAGCGACGATGCCCTGCAATACGCCAATTGTGCCGGGCTGGTGCTGATTTCGTGGGACTATCCCGCCGAAACAGGGCTCAAATACTGGATCGATAAAACCGGATTACAACCAGTTACCTCGCTGATTTCACTCACAAAAAGAGACAAACAGTTTTTGCTTGAAAAAGAGATTGTGCTGTGCAATCAGCTTGAAGAAAACAAAGAAGTACTAAAAAAAATGGGAATGACCGATTTTCAAATCAGAAAAATCCTGAACGAAGCTTCAAACCTGACCGCAAAATAACCTGCTATTTCAAATTATTTCCAAAAAACAGAATCAACCCAAATACGGCTAAATCTCCTGTCTGATAAATGTATTATCAGTTTTAGGCAGAATTTGGGATTAAAAACAGGAATAAACAGTATAAATTTTACCATTTAAGCACTGTTTTTACGAATTAGACATAACTGCATTTTTGAAAATGGTATTTTTAGCTCCCGTTACAAACCTTATTTTAAAATCAATTATTAAACTATACACGATGAAACGACTAACAATCAATCTGAGTATTTTATTTACTCTTACTGTCATTTTACTGACCGGGAAAATGGCCATTGCTGCTGATATTTCTTCAACTGCCCAGGGCGGTAAATGGAGCGATAAAACCACGTGGACAGGTGGAGTTGTTCCCACAGAAAATGATAATGTAATCATTACCTCAACCGTAACAGCAAACGGTAATAGTTACACTACCACCAATTACCCCATGAAAAACCTGACGGTAAACAAAGGGGGAAAAATTATTCGTGAGAAAAACAGTGGAGGCATGTCGTACCTTACTATTTCCGGGAATCTGGTCAACAATGGAGAAATTATCGACTACAACGATTATTTCGATATCAGACTATCAGGAAACCTTGTAAACAATGGTATTTTAAAACCCCGGTATTTAACCTTTAATGGGCAAAAACAGCAAATTTCCGGTTCCGGTTCCACCGAAGCAACAAAAGTATATCTGAACATGGAAGATGAATTTCTGGAAGCCAAATCGGATATTCATTTTAAAAATGCTTATGTGGGTTCATCGGTATCACAAACAGCCAAAAAACTGAATATGAATAATTTCAGTCTGAATTTAATGGCTGACAGTATTCGTTACGACAGTTATTACGGAACTGCATATTCAAATTCAGAATTGGTAATCCCGGTTGTTTTCAATGGAAGCGGGATTATTAATATTGAAAACTCGTTGTTAGGCGGTACCATTTATGGAAATGCAGGGATAAAAAGCGCTTCGTATGCATTTCTGAAAGATCTTACTGTGAAAGGAACCCTTTCACTCAGCAGTGGTGCAAAAGTAAGCGGTCATGCAAACCGTGTTAAACTGATTGTGGATGGAGATTTCACCAATTATGCCGAATTGAATAAAGATTCGGTTAAGGTCAGAAGTGTAAAATTTGCACCACGGTCAATGAACCTGATGGTTTACGGAAATATCAAAAACCTCGCTTCAACAGGGATTACAAAGGTTTATCCGGTTACAAACGGCAAAACAATAACACTGGAAGGAAATTACGATGGCGAAGTATATATTCAACAGGCCGAAAACAGCGATAAACCTGGCGGAAAAGTAGTGATTAACAACGAAGTGAATATTTCGGGAAGACTTGACGTTTATGCCGACCTTGAAATTGGCAAAGGCGGCATATTAAACCTGCCAAACAAAACAACCACACCCCAGGTATATGTCAGAACAGAACAGGCAAAATTAACCAATCATGGAAAAATGAACCGGTATCACCGGGTTAACAATGCGTGGAGCAACCGTTCGTTTACGGCACAGGATGGCATGTTTGCCGATTATGAATTAAGGGAATGGAGCGACAGGATTGAAGGAGTTGAAGTTTCTGTATATAATAATCAAACCTATCCGGGTTTGCCCGGAACAATAAAACGGTGGTGGCGGATTAATCCCGAAGGAACAGGAAAAATGAAAAGTTATACCCTGAAACTATATTATGATGAAGCCCTTCTGAATGGCCAAAAAGAGAAAAACCTGAAAGTTTACCGAAGCACCAACAAAGGAGAAACATGGGAAGTGGTTTCGGTGGGCGAATTTGCATTGCTCGATACTTTACTCAACACCATTACCATTGGCCGATGGGACAAACCTGCCTCAATGATGAGCGAATTTGGCGATTTTGTAATCAGTTCCGGCGATGGCTCTGTGCCGGTGAAATCAAACATTCTGGTTGATATAATTGGCCGCCCCGACGTAAGAGTTGGCGCGCCAAACCCGTTCACCATCCATATTTATAATGTAACTGATACACGGACAAATCCGGTTTTACTTACCATGGCAGTTTCGGAAGATATTCGTTTTAAACAGGTGAGTTTACCCTACAATGGCGGAGTTGAAGTGTTTCCTGTCGATTCGTTGGGTGACCCGAACGATTTGACCCAGGTGTTTTTTATTCCCTACCTTGAACCAAATGAACATTATTCGTTTGATGTCACGGTTTACGGCCTGCCCGGATCGCTGAAAAGCGCTGCGGAAAATATGGTTACCCTCACACTTGGCGGATTCTTTGGCCATGCGGCCAAAGATGAAGCGGTGGATTTTGTTGTTGATCAGGTTGGCCAGGCAGTTGATTTGGATCAAAAGGAAAAAGAAGAGTATGCCCGTGGGCTTGGACTAACGGTTAACCAACTGAAAACCGACAAGCAGCAATACGGTAAAACCGTAACAACACTGCGGCACATGTCGAAATATACGGTAAAAAAGATTTCGGATACCAATCCTGTTACCAAAGTGTTGTTTAAAATTGGTGAAGGGACAGAAGCCGTTTATAAGATTAAGGATTCGCTGAGGAGAAGATTGTTTCACTGGTTTTATAAAGAAGTGGGATTATACGGAGTAGAGGAAAAAGTGGCCAGTGGTAAAAACATAGAAGGAAAACTTGTCAGTTCGTGGGATCCCAATGAGATTATCGGGCCCAAGGGTTATGGCGATGAAAATTTTATCGCTTCCATTACCGAAATGAATTACACCATCTTTTTCGAAAACCTGAAGGATGCAACAGCGCCTGCTTACCGCGTTCAGATAGTGGATACTTTATCGGCTGTATTCGATCCTGAGACCGTAAAATTTGGCCCAACCAGTCATTCAGGGCCAAACTATAAATGGAAAATGGAACGAAACGGCAATATCATCAAATGGGATATTGAAGGAATTGAACTGCCGCCAAATATTACTCCTCCTGAAGGCGAAGGTTTTGTCACATTCTCTGCTGAACTCAAAAAAGACCTGCCATCGGGCACGAAAATTGAAAATGCAGCCACCATTATTTTTGACATGAATCCTCCGATACGGACAAATACCTGGACCAACATTATCGACATGATTGCACCAAAAACTCAGATGAGCCCGATAAATTATTCGGGAGGCGATGAAAAAATTACTGTTTCATGTTCAGCCACCGATAATACAAAGGGTTCGGGATTAAACCGGTTTTTATACTTTGCATCAGTCAATAACGGCCCTTTTAAGCTTGTGGGTGAAAGTTTCCAAAACAGCATGGAATACACTGTTTCGGCAACCGAAAAAAATTCGTACCGTTTTTATGCGTTATCGGTTGATAATGTTGAAAACACAGAAACCACAATACCGCAAATCGCAGAATTAAAATCTTTCCCTGTATCAAACAGGCAGATGGATTTTGAAAACCGAAACGTAAAACTTTATCCAAATCCGGCTACCGAAAAAGTTTATATCGACATCTTAACAGAAACTGGCGCCAATGTGAATATTAAGATTTTTTCAACAGAAGGGAAACTGATAAAAGAAAGTGTTTCGGATTCATTTACTGCTGGTAAGCACACTTTTGAAATCGATTTGTCGCAATTCAAAACGGGAGTTTATTTTGTTCAGGTGATAAACGGAAGTATTTCTGAGACTTATAAATTATTGAGGAAATAATTCGTTGTTGCCCCGTTTTTATCTAATAATTTCTGTTAAAACTGACAAAAATAAATGCTTGAAATTCCTCCTCAAAACTAACTGGTTTATGCTTTTTAATAAGGTTAGATACTATTTCTTGTTATCTGCTACTAAGGTTAATTGATTAAAAATAAGGTTTTTAAAACTGCTATTCCATTTTTTAGCTTTGAAAAGTTTTTCTCGTAACAGAAATTGTAATATTGGAAATACTACTCACAAAAAGAATTCGAAATTTTAAACCTTATTTTCTTTTCGGACACCTTAGTAGCATTGATTCCAACCCTCAGAATTAAACCTTATTTTTTGTGTCGTTATTTTATCCTCCTGATTTTAATATTCCTATACCATGATTCGTCGGTGTGGTTGGTAATTACAATATGCCCCTTTCGCTTCTTCTCAAATCCCGGATATTTGGCGAATTTGCTTAACTGATACAATGAATCGAATTCGGCGGTGGCAATTTCGTATTCAACCACTTTTATTCCGTTTAACCAGTGTTCGCCATGATTTCCGTTGACCAGAATACGGCTTTGATTATATTCCCCAATTGGATTAATCTGCACATTTTCAGGTGCGTACATTTCGTAAAGTGCCCCGGTAAACTGGTGAGGCTTCAGTTCTTTGTACATTTCGTGGCCGTCGTCGAGTATCTGGTATTCGAAACCTAGTGCAGAATATTTCGATCCCCAGCCATTGGTAAGTTCTTCAGAAACATTGTATTTAATCCCGCTGTTTCCCGCTTCCTTTATTTTCCATTCGAACGACAATTCGAAGTTGTCGAAAGTTTCAATAGTCATTAAATCGCCACCGTTTATTTTTTCACCATTTGGTAATGGTGGAATCTGTCGACTGTCAACCTTGTGAATTTCGCCGTTTTCAACTTTCCAGTTATTGGTTTCAACCGTGTCCCGGCCAAGACCGCGCCAGCCATTAAAGGTTTTTCCATCGAAAAGCAATTCCCAGCCTTCTTCGATTTCCTGTTTGGTTAACTGGTTTTGATTTTCCTGAACCGAAGGTGTACATCCGAAAATAATTCCGCAAAGTACTGCAAACGAAATATTTCTGTTAAATAAAAGCATAGCCAATAAAATTAAATAGTTGTTTCACTGGTTGAAAATACATAAAAATAGGTAAAGGAAAATTATCAATTTGTTTTTCATTCTTTTTAATTTTGAATGACAGTAAATTGTATCAAAAACTTAATCTTCTCTAAAATGAAAAAGAATTTGAAACACTTTTCCCTGGCAATCATTTTAATGGTTTTCATCTCCTTTGATATTGACAGCCAGAATGTTCAGAAAGATGAATATGCCTTAAACCTGGCAGAATCGAACAGAAAAATCGAGAACACAATCAGCATTGAATTGCCGGCATCGGAACACGAATATTTACAGGCAGTTACCGGCGAAAAGATGGATTTTAAAACCACCGCACTGATGATTAACGGAGTATCAATTGAACAGGAAGCCATACATTCAAGGGGACAAACATCGCTCTATTTCAAAAGAAAAAGCCTGGGTTTCAAGCTGAAATCGAATGCAACTTTCCATCATGGAGAGAAAACTGAAAAACTAAAGAAATTTGATCTTATCAGTCTTTCGATGGACAAATATTACACCCGCAACCGGCTGGCTTTCGAAATGATGGAGAAAATTGGGCTGTTCGGCCTGTTTTATACCTTTTGCGACCTCCGTGTAAATGGCAAAAGCGATGGGATTTCTATGGTTGTTGAACGGCCGGAAGATTGGGCGATTCACACGAAAAATTCGCCTTTGATGATACGCAGGGGGTACGGACATAAAATGGATAAGGTTGAAACCGAAAAAAAGGCTGAAAAAAGTGAAATCAAAAAGTATGAGGATTACTTCAAAAATATATACAAATCGCTTAAAAAGAAGGAAGGAGAAGAACTTTATAGAGCACTTTCGCAGTGGATGGATGTTGAAAATTATATGAAATGGCTTGCTTTTAATTATTTTGTAAAAAACGGGGACTTTTCCGATGAAGTGTTTTTTTATGTTGACCCGGAAATTGGAAAATTCAGGATCATTCCGTGGGATTACGATGATATTTTTGCCGCCACCCCGCACGAAGGAAAAGACAAAGCCAAAAAGTATGTTGGAGACAAACTTATTTTTTCGGCTGAAGATGATTTGGATGTAAAAATTGCAACCGACCCGTTTCTCTATAACAGGTATCTTGACATAATGAAAGAAGTGATTGAAGCGCTTTCTCCAAAAGATTTAAAAGAGGTTTTTGACAATACTTACGCTGAATTGTACCCCTATTTTTCGGAAAAAGAGATCATCAGTCAGGTGCAATATGATGCATACAAAGATGCCAACCTGGAAAACCTGAAAACGGAGATAGTAACCTTGTACCTCGGACTAACCGGGTCAAGAGGACTTATTTTGGAGAGTATGAGGAAATAAATAGTCTATTTGATTTTACCCGGATTTACCACCAAATGTTTTATGGATTTTTCCTTTTCCCTGGTTCGAGAAGAATAGGTAATATGCAACAAACCGTCAGTAGTCTGAATCAGGCATGGATATGAATAATTCGAACCACTTTCACGCGGATCATTTTCGAGGTACTCTTTCCATTTCCAGGTTTCGCCTTCATCGTCAGAGAGCATGAGTACAATCCGGTACCGGCCATCGGTGATGTCGTTTCCAAGAAAAGCCCAGCGCCCGTCTTTTAGTTTCAGAAGTTCAACACTGGCTTCATTTGGAATGTCGGTTTTAACTGTGTAACTCCAACTTTCGCCATTGTCTTTCGAAATGCTTTTATGAACCCGTGCAGGAGCATCTCCGCTATCGCGCATGTAAGCAACGATGTCACCGTTTTTGCGAACTTCCAGCGCAGGTTGAATCGGGCCACGGCCAACAATTGGTTTTGAAGCGCGCCACGATTCACCATCGTCATCGGAAATGGCACAAATCGAAAGGTTGTAACCATCGGAATACAGCGGCAAAATGATTCGTCCGCTGTTTAAAATCACCGGTTTAATGCGAGTCATCCAGCCAATGCTACGGTTTACTTTGTTTTTACTGGCTTCTTTTATCAATTCGTCATAAAGCGGCGCGTAACCTGCCCAACCATGCTCCAGTTCAGGCATTTCCTTGAATTTCTGATGAATTTCCTCTTCAAATTCCTTTCCGGGTTTAATCAGAATATTGTCCTGCCAATCCCAAACCGGCGCTCCGGGTTGGTTGTAATTGGTTGAAGTTCGGGTTCGTAGTATCGAGCCTTCCCACATATTTCCCTGAACGGCAATCCATACAAGGAAAAGTTTACCCTTGCCGTTCAGAAAAACCACCGGATTACAGTCGGGTAGTCCAGGTGTGTCCGCAGCCACAAAAGGTTTGCTCCACGCTGTTTTGCCTTTTTCGAGGCGGGCGCCCATTATCCGGACATCATCTGCAGTTCGTTCGCCGCTGCCCTGAAACCACACTGCCAAAAAATCGCCGTTAGTTAGCGCGACAATGCTGCTGCCATGCGAGTGTTCGTGCTGGGGAGTGAAGATGAATTCCTCTTTTACGATAGAGTTGTATTTGTTTTTTTGCTGTGCGGAAACTGCGACCGCAGTAAATAAAACCAGAATTACTAAACTATTTTTCATACCATCTTTATTGTTATTGAACCCATTTCAGTGTTCGTTTTTATATTCATTTCAAATTCCCTGCATTTCATGCGGGGCTATTCATATTGAACCACTTCGTGGTTATTTGTAAGATCGTTTTATGTCGGTTTTAGTTTTCATCAAAATTCTAATATTGGAACAAATCCCCCGGCTTCGCCACCCCCTTTCATAAGGGGGACTTTCGCAACATATTCTCCTATCCTCACAGGTCCAGCATCCAGTATCCAGAATCAAGTATCAAGCATCCAGTATCCAGCATCAATGCTTTCGCACATAATACGAAACCCAGAGAATATACAATAAGCAGACTCCAAGTACAGCAACACTGGCCAAGGGAGAAATCATTGTACTTACCAGTCCCATCACCAGCGGAATAACAGCTCCACCCGAAACGGCCATGATGAGCAAACCTGAAATTTCGTTGGCGCGATCGGGCATTTTTTCCAGTGACAGGGAAAAAATAATGGGGAACATATTTCCTACTCCAAAACCAATAATAAATATTGAAATGAGTGCAACAGTGAATGTTGGAGAAACAAAAACACCAGCCACACCAACCAGCGCAATCAATGTGGTAATTAAAAGGAAAATTCTTGGTTTTATCCAGTTCAGAATTATGGCGCCAATTAACCGGGAAATGGTTTCACCGGCAAAAAATGCGCTGATTCCCCAGGCTGCCCTTTCCATTGTAATTCCATATTTTGAAATCAGGATATTTGAAATGTTTGTGTTTGTTGCCACTTCAACCCCTACAATTAAAAAGATTGATAAAGCCATAAATGCCACAAAACGGTTTTTCAACAAACTAAAGCACGATGCAAAAGTGGCTGGTTTCCGGTCGGGTTTCGATTCCACGATGGGAGTTAATAAAAGCCAAAGCGCTCCCAGCAGAGATGTAAATCCATACACTGCCAAAACCAATCGCCAGTCGCCAAAAAAGCTTGCCATAAATGCAGCAATCAGTGGCCCGGAAAAAGAAATAATAGCTTTTACAAACTGCGATGTGCTTAAAAAACTGGCCAGTTTATCAGCCGGTGAAACATCCTGAAGCAACGGATTGGCTGAAACCTGAATGATGGTATTCCCGATTCCAAGCAAAATAAAAGAAGCAAACATCATCGGGAAAGAGTAATGCACGAATGGCAGACCCAGCCCAACCGCCTGAATCACCATCCCGATCATCAGCATGTTCTTTTTACCGTATTTATCCTGTAAAACACCGGCCGGAACTGACAATACAAAAAACCACAGCAGCACCATCATGGGCAGAAACTGTGCAATAAAACTTGTAAGTTCGAAATCGAGCTGAATGTACCCCGTTGCAACGCCGATGATATCGACGAATCCCATCACGATAAAGGCAAAGAATGCGGGAAGAAGTTTGCTCCAACTGGTTTGTTTAGCTGTCATAATAATGTACTTTTCTATTTTTTAATATTGAACGAATCGGCCACATTACCATCAGCATCAACCGCGATGTATGATAATTCATTCCCGCTAATTTTGATGTACTGGTAATACTGTCCCTCACCAAATCTGACCGCCGCGTATGGTTCCTCTCCAATATCCCTGCTGCGCGAGGGAATTCCGATGGAAATAATGTAAGCCGTTCCGTTGTTGTACGAGTCAACAACTTCGCCGCCTTTCATTGGCTTTGAGCGCATGTAATAGTGAATGTGGCCGCCAAAAACCATATCTACATGGTATTTATCGAAAAGCGGAACCCAGGCTTGCTGTATATCCAGATACGGTTCATTAAAATTATAGGGTGGAAAATGAAAGACGGCGAATTTCCAGGTTGCAGAAGTGTTTGCAAGTTGATCTTCAATCCATTTTGACTGTTTTTCGATTGGAGAAGTGGCATCGATCATCAGATATAACGCATTTTTATAAGTAAAGGAATAAGTGTGTTCCTGCATCACACCTTCCGGGCCGTTTTTGGGATAACTGAACAATTCGCGGTACATCAACGCGCCCAGCCCACTGCGGGTATCGTGGTTTCCAAGCGTCATCATCAGCGGCTTTTGAGAAATGATATTTTTTGGAAATGCAAACAAATCATCCCATTCGTTGCGGTGTAACCCGTCGCCCACCATATCTCCCACAAAGGCAAGAAACGCAGCATCAGGATGATTCTCATGCGCCTTGTTTACCAGTTCGCCCCAGATTGGTGAATGATGCACATCGCCAAACCAGATAAACGAAAAAGAATCGTCAACGGCAGGAGTGGAAAAGGTGTAATTTTCATTCCATCCGGTTTCAGGTGCAATCTGGTATTCATAAGTTACTCCCGGATTCAGGTTTTTAAGTTGGGCTGTGAACCGGTTAACAAAGCGATCGTTCAACAACCGCAAATCCTCCATCCGGTATTTCAGCGCGTTGACAGAAAACACTTCACTGCTTCCTTTTTCGCGGTAATTTACATTGCCCGAATTAATGGTTGTGTCTGTTCTCCATTGAATATCGATGCTGGTTTTTGGGTCTGAACTCCAGGTTAACATCAACTGATCGGGCTGATTTGAAGAGGGATATTCGGTTTTTCTGAAAGCCCTTACCAGATGCGACTCAACTCCCCTGCCCCGGATGGTTGTCAGTAATTTATCACCCTTTAATTCCTCCGGAACATCGGTTAATACCAGTTCATCCCAGTCGTGATAAGTAAACGAGCCGTTTCCAAGCACATCAACGTATTGGTTTTCGGGGAAGAAATTGCTGAGTTCCAGTTTGTCGTTTCTATTTTGCGGCGCAACAGAAACAAAATAATGCAGTCCGAAATTTTCGAACCCGTTAATGCCCAATCCGACTCTTCCTTTACTGAAGGATTTTTGCCAGACTTCATATCCTGTCATTTCATTTTTTACTGTCATTCCGGATTTTGTAAAACCCTTCGGTTCGAGCCAAAAAGGTACAATTTCCTGTTTCACACTTCTGTAAACCGAAACCACCACCGGCACATTTACATCGAACATCCAGTAACGTGTGGCAAGAATTTCCAAATCCTCTTCACTAAAAAGCGAAATGACCTGTTCATTCATGAGCGACAAAAGTTCGTCTTCGGTTTTGGTTTTGTACAGTTCGGTAATTGTTTCGTCCATCACATCGCGAACGGTGCGAGTATCGGTTGAGGTGCAGGAGGAGAAAACGACCGCTCCGAGCAATACAACCAAAAGGGATTTGGAAAAATTCATTTTTGTTTTGTTACTCATTATTTCAGATTATAGTTTGATACGGAGCTTTTTTAATAAACCTCCGGACGGGCAGGGCCTGTGTAAGGTTCGGCACCAAATTTCTGTCCGGTGCGCGGTCCAACTTTTGTAAATTTCGGGTCGTTGGTGTCAGGTGTTTTAATAAAACCGTAATAGCGTCCCATCCAATAATCGCGCAAAAATCCAGTGGGTTCTTTCACTCTGCGGCCACCACGTTCACTGTCGAATTCGTTTATCCTGCGACTGGTGCCATCGGTAAAAGCATCGCGCGGAGAAAGGATTTTAGCCCAGCCATCGTATGCAGTGTACTTTTTATCAACAAACAAATCATCGCGGTGCGAATTATAATAACTGTTTTCGTGGCAATCGAGCGCCCATTCTCGGAAAAATTTCATCGCCTGATCAAGGTCACAGTCATTGCCGGTTAAAGCTCCATAGGCAAGATTGTACCAGGGCATTTGCTCCAGCCTTTTCACTTCCCAGGTGCGTTCGAGACTGCGAAGATAAATTGAACGCAGAACCGGATCCTTGGCATACCGCAGCAGGGTGTAGTAGCTCATAAAAGCAAGATCATCATCCCATGGCGCAATGGTTTCGGGCGGGAAAGTATTTTTCTGTCGTAGCGTGTTGGCCGGGTATCCCCACTGAATCAATTGCTTGTATCCATCTTTGAATTTTTGATCTCCTGTGGCGGCAATGGCTGCTTCCATGTAAGCCAGCGCTTCCAAACCATTTAAACCGCGGTCCATAAATCCGTATGGACGGAGTAAATATTCGGGGTTCCAGCGTGCCCAGCGGGTGGGTTTGCCGTCGAGGTCGTTCATCGTCCAGCCGCAATCGATGATGTACGAAGCCATTTTACGCAGGTGTTCGCGGGCTACTTCCTTTTCTTTTCCTTCGGCAACCAAATCATGAAAAATGGCCACTGAATAAAAATGCGAGGTTACTTCGTCGCTGGAAGTATCGCCTTTCCAATACCATTTTCCATCGGGGGTCGGATACCATTTGGCAGGCAAACCGCCCGAACCATGCCGCCCGCGTTCGTCTTTATCGCCGGTGGTTGACCAGATTGAACGGGCAATAAATCCTTCGTGTTCAGTAATTTTGTTCAGCCAAATCATAGCTTTGAACGATTCCACCGCTTCGGCGCGGGCTGCCTTGTCGCCGGTTACCGCGTATTTGTAACACATGGCTGCAAGGTATGGCGCTGTGTGTCCGCCGTCGTTGTCGCTCACTTCGCGCACCCATTCACCATCTTTCTGATACAAAAGATGAAGGAATCCCAACCTTTTATGTCCCCACTCTTCAATATGCCGTTCAAAATATGCCGCTTTTTTCAGTAATGTAAAAGGTTCGTATTTAATGATGCCAATACCTGTATTGGTTGCAACATAAACCACATTTTTCCCTGCCGCGATATCATTCACCTGTCCGTCGGGTAACCACATTCCGGCGCCGAAATATTGCCATTCGTTGTTTACCAGCCGAACTGCACCACGCTCTGTTCCAATCCATAAATCGTTGTCAAAACCTTTTCTGAGGCAAGTGGTTTGCTCAACCGGAAGACCATCGGAACCTTTTATAATTTTCAGCGCTGCGCCCCGTAATTCACCTAATCCGCGGTCGGTGGCGATGTAAAGGCGGTTACCAAAACTGAGCAAATCGCTGGTGTTGGGCGATGGAAGTCGTCCCCAATCGATAAAATCCTGATTTACTGTTTTGCCATCAAATAAAACCAATTGCCCCGGACGAAGCACATATAAAGTTCCGCTGTACGATTCAATTTGCGCAATCGGGCCCAGTTCGACGGGGTCGGAAAGAATTTGTGTTCCGTCCTCCATCATCATGGTAACATCGCTGCCATAATATCCATCAACCGGTTTGGTAGTTACAAACTTATCGTTTTCAAGCCGGAAGATTTCATCGTTTGTGGCAGCATGCAACAAACCGGTATGCATGCATAAATCAACATATTTCCGGTTGTCGGCTTTGTTCCATTTGCCACTTTTAAAGCGGTACAATCCGTCAGTGGCGATGGCCCAGATTTCGTTGTTTTCACTCTTTAAGACAGAGATTCCTGCCAGAGCGCCACTTTCTTGTTTCAATGTTTCATTCTCAATCCTGAAAAGCTGTTCGCCAACCAGCGCGAAGCAGACGCCACCAGCTTCAGCGATGGAAACAACCGGTTTGTCAGTCGGAATTTTTACTGAGATCTCCTGCAGATAAACCTCGTCGTTTTGTGGTTTCCACTGCTTTTCGGTTACTTGTGTCGGGTATTGTGCAGTAACTGCAGTTATCAGGGAAATTAGCATCAGTGAGATTGCAAGTATTCTTTTCATTTTTTAATATAATTAATTAAAATCCCAGTACAAAAACGTTTTAGCAACGTATTCAAAAAGGGAATATTACAAAGTAAAAGTGTTTCTGCACTAATCGCTTCGGGTATTTTAGTTAAAAGATAATGTATTTTAACCGGAACCCATGTCACAAGTCAGGACAAAATGGTTTTCAGTCAAATATTCTAATATTCATTTCTAAATCAGCAATAAAAGAGAGCAAAATATTGTATGAGCGAAAAGATTGAGATAGTTAAACAATGGATTGAGAAATCTGACCAAAAAAAGGTAGCGCGTAGCAGAATCGAACTGCTATCTTCGGATTGAGAAACCGATCTCCTAACCATTAGAGGAACGCGCCATAAAATTCGATTGAATAAAATTCCAACCAAATTTAAATCTTTTCCACTTAAAATAAAATATATTTGAATCCCATAAACTGACAAAAATAAAATATGATCATCAACATCAGAAAAGCCACCGAAACCGATTTTCCTGCCATACTTGGATTAATTAAAGAACTTGCCCTGTTTGAGAAAGCGCCTGAAAAAGTAACCAACACTGTTGAGCAGATGAAGGAAGAGCAAGGCCTTTTCCGCTGTATTGTTGCCGAATCCAAAACCGGCGAAATCGTTGGAATGGCGCTCTACTTTTTTGCGTATTACACCTGGGTTGGCAAATCGCTTTACCTCGACGACTTGTATGTAAAGGAAACCTTCCGGAAATTAAAAATTGGCTCCGCATTACTAAATGAAGTGATGGAAATTGCGCGCATCGAAAACTGCAAACGGGTGCGGTGGCAGGTGCTGCACTGGAACCAGAATGCCATTAACCTGTACAAAAAAGTCGGCGCTATTATCGATGAAGAGTGGCTGAACTGCGATTTTGATGCTGAAGGAATCAAAAACTTCAAAGCCATTCAGGTGGAAAGCCTGAACAATTCAGAGGAAACATCGCATATTTGAAATGAAAATCAATGAATTGAATAAAATAACCGCTCTATTGGGCAGCACAGAAAAAATGCCCGTTCTGTTTCTTGGTCATGGCAGTCCGATGAACGCCATCGAAGAAAATGAATTTGTGGCAGGTTTCAGAAATATCGCAAAAGAAATTCCAAAACCCAATGCTATTCTCTGTGTGTCGGCGCACTGGGAAACAAGGGGGACTTTTGTTACCGCAATGCAAAATCCTCCAACAATTCATGATTTTGGTGGATTTCCGAAAGCATTATATGATGTACAATATCCTGCTCCGGGAAGTCCGGAACTGGCAAAGGAAACAAAGTCAATTGTTACCAAAACCGAAGTTGGCCTGGATGAAAAATGGGGACTTGACCACGGGGCATGGAGCGTTATCAAACATCTTTATCCAAATGCCGATGTGCCTGTAATTCAAATGAGTCTCGATTATTATCAAACACCCCAGTACCATTATGAACTGGCGAAAGAACTGGCTTCACTTCGTAAAAAAGGAGTGCTGATTATTGGTAGCGGCAACATGGTTCATAACCTGAGAATGGTTGCGTGGGATAAACTGAATACTGCCGGATACGGTTTTGACTGGGCTTTGGAAGCCAGTGAGAAAATGAAAATGTATATTCTCAATGGCGACCATAAACAACTCATCAATTACCGGAGTCAGGGAAAACCATTTGAACTGGCCATTCCAACACCTGAACATTATTTGCCACTACTTTATACAATGGCGTTAAAAGAAGAAATCGAAGATGTAAGTTTGTTTAATGACAAGGCTGTTGCAGGATCGCTGACGATGACATCGGTGAAAATTGGAGGGAATTGAGAACAAAGCAATTTTTGCATATCTTTGAAATAAAAAAATGATGTTTGAAGTTAGTGGCGTTTATGAAAATGGGGCGATTCGTTTGGATAAGCGAATTCAATCCCAAAAAAAGATGAAAGTGATTGTTACTTTTTTAGAAGAATCAGGCATTATAGAAGAAAAAAGGTTAAAAACAGACGACTTTTCATTCCGGTCTGCAAGAGAAAAAACAAAACGATTCAAGGGTTCACTATCAGACTCAGTTATTGAAGATAGAATGGCCGAGAGATGAAAATATTTCTGGATACATCATCACTTTTGAAGCTTTACCATTACGAGCAGGGAACCGAAATGCTTGACAAGTTATTTGAGGATTTTGCAGTCTCAAAGGTTTATTTATCAGAGATTGCGAAAGTGGAATTTGACTCTGCAATTTGGAAAAAAGTCAGAACAGGTGAATTAATGCAAGATGAAGCGCGGAGTTTAATAGATTCATTTGAATTGGATTACAACAAATATAACTTTATAGAATTGGATAGTGAAATTGTGAATAATGCAAGAAATCTGATTTCAAAACATGGCACAAAAGGATTAAGAACGCTTGATTCTATTCAATTATCATCAGCATTGACAGTTAAATCGGAATTAAGTTTTTTTATAACTGCCGATGACATTTTGAGAAAAATAGCTGAAACAGAGGATTTAATAGTGAAATAATCTACTAATTCCGATTAACAGTTTCAATCCCAACCGGCCCCAATAACCCCGAGCTTTGCAGCGCCTCTCCTTCTTTTATATCATCCACCAAATGCCAGGTGTATCTTTTTTCAACCGGCAAATATTTGTCTTTTATGAGTTGATTTCGCCAAAGGTTTACAACTTCAATTTCAATATTGTTTGTACCTTTTTTTAGGTGTTTTGTTGTTTTCAAACGATATGGCGCCATCCATGTTCCGCCAATATCAGCGCCATTGATTTTCACTTTTGCCATTACACTTACATCACCGAGATTGACAAAAAGTTCACTGTTTTCGGGCAGTTCATTCAATTTAAAAGTGGTTTGGTAAACTGCAGTTCCGGAGTAATATTTAATTTTTTCATCCTCCATTTGCGACCAATCTTTCAGTGATTCAAATTTTACAGGTTCTGCCGGCCCAATTGCTTTATTCTGAAAATCGACAGTCCATGATCCATCAATAATTTGCAGTTGTTTGTATTCAGGGAAATTCTTTTCAAAACCCTTTTCGATGTTTTCATTTTGATTTGTAAAAACAACAAACCAGCTTTGATCTTTCAGCATTTTTATGGGAACTGAAATCCGGCCATCTTTTTCGGAATATTCATTTAACTCCCTGATTTCGCCGGTTACAGCATCCCACAATTGCGGTTTCATGCCGGCAACCCGGAACGATGGCGTGAAATTTATCTCTTCATCGCTTTGGTTTGTAAGAAAATAAATCTCCATTCCCGGCAAGTTGCGGTGTGTCCAAAGCACATTCTGATTTTCATCAATAATCACATCTTTGTGCACTTCTAATGTTTCCAACGCTTTTTCCAAATTAAGCTCATCAATTACATATCCTTTGCCCAGCTTTTTAATGCCAGTTGAAACTTCTTTTTCTGCACCCCAAAGTTTTTCGGCAATTGCCTGTACCTGTTTGTCAGATTCCGGATAATCCTGAAGACTCGGTGATTTTTGGGGCGCCTGACCAAAAATAACTCCTCCCTGTTCAACAAGAGTTTCGATTTTGGCAAGCAATTCAGGCCGCATGGTTTTTATGGGTGGAAGCACCAAAATCCGGTATGACATTCCATCGGGCAAAACAAATTTCCCGTCTTTTACCGAAAGCCGGTTCAGAATTACTTCGGCATTGATATAATCGTAGGAATAACCAGTAGGTAGTTCCGGATTTCTGGCGCCGGTCATCATTGGAGCATCTTCGCCAATAAAATAACACACATCGGCCACATATTTTCCCTGCTGCAACAAATGCTGGCAACGGCGCAAATAATCGATCCACGATTTTGATTGTTTGAACCAGGTGTTGTGCCGGTTAAATTCGGTGCTGAACCATGCATTAACACCGGGAACACGTTTTTCGTCAGGCTGATGAATAAACAGGTGAAGCACAAAATGATTGATTCCTTCGGTGTAACTCCAGTCGCCCCGTTTTTTAAGCATCGCAGGACTTCTCATAAATGCTTTTCCCGAGGCGGTAAATGCTTCGGCTGAAGTTACAGGTTTGCCATAAATATGCGCCGCCGATGAACCCGATTTACATTCAATATTTCCCAAAGTACCTTCGTTCCAAAACTCACCTCCAACCAAATTTGACTGGCCGCCGTACATCAGAAATTCGGAAGGAAATCCCCAGTGCCCGTAATTTTCGAGCCAGAGTTTCAGGTTATTTTCATTGCTGATTTTTCGCAAACCGCCAACATATTCGTACGCCACAGCATCAGCAACCGACCTTCTCAAATCCCATAAAAACCGGTTCGACTCTTCCACGCTATTTACTACCCTGCCCGTAAAAACAGGTAAATATTCCCGACTGCTGTAACCATATTTTTCTTTGAATTTCTGCTCAAAATCATCGGTCCAGTTTTGAGATCCCATTTCGTAACTGTCGGCAATTACATATTTAAAAGCGCTTCTGTTCTCTTCGGGAATGCGTTTCATTAATTCTCCAACATATTTTTCATAATGAAACCGGGCAATTTTTTCGCTGGCCTTGTCAATTTCGAAACCTTTTCCCTGTGGTGCTGATGGTGAATTGGTTGTTCCTGTGGGCGACATTCCAAAACGGATAACTGTCCATTCTCCTTCGGGAACATCCCACGAAAGCAAACCGCTGGCATTCATTTTATCTGAAATATCGAGTACTTTTTCACCATTGATTTTCAAATCTTCCTGCGCAATACTTTCCTGATCTTCCCAAATATAACTGTTCCATGCGGGCAGAGGCGACGGGAACATTTTACCCAGTTTCTTTTCGACAAAATGCTCTAAAACAGGCGCTTCGGAAATGACAATTTCAGAAAAACCTGAACTGGCATTCCATCGTCCGCCTTCTTTTTTACAAACCAGCCGGAATACATCGGATTGAATTCCATTGATAGCAATGGAAACCGGTCCATAAACATCGGGACCAACATTTACCGAATTATTGCTCCTGTCGAAACTGAACGAGCGAACCGAAACAAATTCTCTGTTTACCATTGCAAACAATTCGCATTGTGCTGAAATTCTTTCTTTTCCCGGAAACAACTGAATATTTCGCGCAGTAATTACTTTGTCAGATTTTATTTCGATTGAATATTCCCTGACTTCGGGACTGAAAAATGCAACTGTTGACGTGTCGCCATCAAGTAACAGAGAGATATTCTGAATTTGGGAAGTGCTGCTGATTTTTGAATTTGTGTTATTCAGTTTTACTTTTTCTGCCAGCACCGCCGGAAATGCCAGTACATAAACATCCTGAAACAATTCTTTGGGTTGCAGTAGTTTTACTTCCACTTTACCGGGGCCTTTCACATTTGTTTCGGAACTGACCATGTATCGCATTGCCATATCGGGTTTTACCCAGGGTCCGCCGGACTGGCTCCAGCCAGGGCAATTAAAAGTACCAATATCGACTCCAATTCGTTTCCCCTCATTTACCGCATGAACCATGCAATCCCACCACTGTTCACTCAGCATCGGAACAGGTCCATCAACCTCCGGCGGATTAATATTTCCGATGAAAGCCGCGCCAATTCCCACTTCTTTCATCGCCTCCAAATCTTTGGTAATCCCTTCTTTTGAAATATCATCGTTTATCCAGTACCAGTAACACCAAACGGTATTGGTGTCGTGTGGCGTTATAAATCCGGTTTGAATTTTCTGAAAATCAGATGGATTTAATTTATTCTGTGTCTTACAAAACGTTGTAAGAAATAACAGAGCGAAAAGTATTAACGTATTTTCTGACCAATTTCGATTTTTCATTATCTGATTATTTACTTTCAAAATTATATTTGCCTGATTCCACTTTGTAAACGCTGTGCCCATCTTCATTTTTTATAAAAGTAAGTCCTGTGGCAACTTCAATTGGCAGCCCCCCTTCCTGAATGTTGTTGCCAGGTAAATATACAGTTGCTGTGCTGTTTGCCGGGATTGTTACTTCCCATTTAAATTGATTCGCCTCTATTTTCCAGTTGCTTACAATTTCGCCATAGGAAGACGAGTAACTGCATTTCACCCAACTTACACTTTCAACCAGTGCAGGTCGAAGAATGATGTTTTTGAATCCGGGATTTTCGGTATCCCACTGTATGCCGGCCAAACCACGGTAAAACCAGCCGCCTATGTAAGGAAAACAGGAGTGTATCTGGGAATAGAATCCGTTCCATTGTTCCCAGGCGGTTGTTGCCCCTTTTTCTACCATATATCCCCAGCCAGGGTAAGTCTTTTGGTTCACCATAATATCTATCAGGTCATTCCGGTTGTTTTCAAGCAGGTAATCAAATGTAATTTGCGTGCCAATCATTCCGGTATTCAGGTGTCCCTTGTCCTTCACCAACATCTCATGAAGATACTTCTCAAAAACCCCGTCTATTAGCTCATCCGGAGTTATTCCGGTTTTTAACGGAAATATCAGGTAAGGCTGTTCACCATTGGCATAAGTAGAATCCTGGGGATTATACCATTTTTCGTGTACTGCATGTCTTGCGATTTCCAATTCCTGCCCGAATGTTTTAACGTCATCCGTCTTATCGAGAATCACTCCAACTTTCATCATAATCTGAAGCAGGTAAGCCCGGTAACAGTTGTTAAAAAAACGGCGCGAGTTATCATCCACCCATTCACTTTTATCCATTCCTCTGCCCGGAGGCACCCAATCGCCCAGGTTGTGCCACTTTTCACCGGGGAATATATCCTGAAGAACACCATCAATGCTGTGTGCGCCAAGGTATTCAATGTATTTTTTCATGTAAGGATAGCCGGTTTCAAGGAGTTTTTTGTCGTTATAGAAGAGGTAGGTTTTCCAGGGAACCACAATGCTCATTGCCCCCCAGGCCGGCCCGCCCCCGGTTTTGTGAGGCGTTGGGGCAACAAATGGGACAAAACCATCTTCTTTCAGCTCATCCCACCAGTTTTCTGACCATTTGGTGTACAAGGTTGATGCATCGAAATTATAACATCCAAGATCCATAATCGTTTGACCATCTCCGTAACCAACTCTTTCGCGTTGGGGACAATCTACAGTCTGGCCACCCAGGTTCAACGCCCGGTAAGTCCATCGTACCATTTTGTGGATACGATTGTATAAGTCATTGGAACAACTGAATGAACCTACTTCAGGGACTTCAGTTTCTATTGGAATTGCTGCCAGGTCTTCCTTTTGGGGCTTGTAATTTAATCCTTCTATCAGTGCATAACGATAGCCGTGATAATTGAACACATTATAAAACTGTTCCTCTTTTTTTCCTGCTGAGATAAACTCATCGCGTTGATTATAGGTAGCAAAACCCTTATACCCCATCCTGACTCTCCAGGCTTCTTCCGGATCGCGGCCATCCAAATCGGCATAATGAATGGTGATTTTCTGACCAGCATCAAGGTTGCGAAAATTCATTTTCAACATACCCGTGAGATTGGTGCCAAAATCAACAATTACAGTTGTGTCGTCCAATTGCTCTAAAGATACCGGAGCAATTTCTGCAAGCCCGATGTTGTTCCGGCATTTCTGGAAGGTACAGGGTACATCGGCTGTTTCCACTTTTACAACCGGCTGCCAGCCCTTTTTTGATTTTTGTTCATCCCACCAATGCGCATCGATTAATCGTGCATCGACCAATTCCCCGCCGAATTTTCCCCAGCGCCATTGACCAATAAGGGATCTTTCGCTTGGTTTGGTTTCCCAGTTTATATCAGTGATTAAGCGTTTTTGTTTTTTACCGGAAATTTCCAACTGAGCCCTGACAACAGGGCTATGATGTTTCACCCCCGGTAATCCGGGAGAATACCATCCTGTCCCCATCCAGATTCCGATACTGTTCCTGCCTTTTTTCAGATAGCCGGCTATGTCGTAGGTCTGGTAGTAGGTCCGTTCATCAAAATTTGATACCGCCGGGGCAAGCACTTCGCTGCCCACTTTTTCGCCATTTATGTATAGTTCGAAGTACCCCAAAGAAGCAAGGTAGATAAAAGCTTGTTCGGGAGTATTATCCAAATTGAATGAATGTCTGTAATAAGGTGCAGTGACCGAGTCGGGCGAACCAATCCATTGGGCACTCCAGTCATCCTGATTTAAAAGTCCCATCGACCATTTAGCCGGCTGGCTCCAAGGCGATGGATTGCCGTCTTTGTCCCACACACGGATTTTCCAGTAGCAAAGCATTCCGGATTCAAGTGGCTTCCCATCGTATTCAACATGAATGGATTGATCTGAATTTACCTTTCCTGTATCCCAAACATCACCTATATTCTTGTCCAGATTTTTTTGCGAACTGGCAACAAGCAAGTGATAGGCAGTCTGCTTATCACCACGCTGGTTTGATGTGAGTTGCCAGCTTAACCGCGGATTTAAAGCATCAATACCGGCAGGATTTTCAAGATATTCACATTTCAGATTTTCAATGTGCAACGTCGAATTATTTGTTTGGTGCTGGCAGGCAAGTAGCATATTGACCGCCAGGAAGAAGAGTAATAAACCCGGTAACTTCTTATAATTCATATATTTCTATTTTGACGTTTTATAATCTTGCTGAATAGTGACAGGCCCCATCAATCCGGAGGACAGTGGCTCTGTAAACTTAAACGATCGCATCGCGGCGTCAGTCGTGAAAGTGTATCTTCCGGTTGTAAATTCTTTTCCACCCAGCAAGCCATTCTCAAATTTCACGGTTCTTACGTTCGCATCAGGTTCCAGTCTGTCACCCAGCAAACGGTTGATCCACCGGTTGGCAACTTCTATTTCCAGTTCGTTGTTTCCTTCCTGTAAAGCGCCTGAAATTTCAATTCGCCAGGGGGCACACCAGATTACACCCATATCTTTTCCGTTGAGTTTTACACGTGCGATGTCATTTACAACACCCAGGTCGATATAATAGGAATTGTCCTGCAGTTTATCTATCTGTACACTCTTTTTGTAGGTTGCAATTCCCGAGTAATACTTAATACCGCGCATTTCGTGCTTTGTCCAATCCTGAAGCTTGTCAAACACGATTCGTTCCGGACCTCCGAATTTGGAATTGAACGAAACTTCCCAGGGACCTTCAATTGTTTTGACCTCAGTAAAAACGGGGAAGTTGCCAGCTTTAAGGTTTGATGCAGGTTTCACCTCGCTACCGGAAAATGTAACAAAGAAACTTTCGAAGGGGAAGAATTCCATCGGGATGGTGGTCAGGCCATTTTCAACAGCATAATTGGGGATTTTCCGGGTTTCGCCGGTGGTGCCCATCCATATTTCAGGCTCACCAACAGCACGAAAAGTGCATGCTGTATTTTGAAAATCATTCGTTCGGTTGGCGATGAAATAAATATCCTTGTCAAGGGTTTTGCGATGCCCAAAACGAATGGTGTTACCGGCTGATTTAAAATCTTCTGCAATATTCAATTCAGACAAAATTCCGGCTGTGTTTTTATAGGACGGATAGAGTTCATTGGCTGGCAAATTGTGCAGTTCGCCTCCCCAATAAATTGTGCCCTTTCCATATTTAATTTCGCTTGTTGCTCCGGGAGTCTGAAGCGAGCCCCAAAGTTTCTTCGCCAATTCCACTACTACCTTATCACAATTTGGATAATCCATTAAGCTTGGGGATTTAAGCGGAGGTGTTCCTATTATTTTGGCTCCTTTTTCAACCAAAGCGATTATGGTTTTGAGCAATTCAGGCGTCATGGTTTCAAAATTGGGCAGTACCATTATTTCGTAGGAAGTTGCACCCGGAAAAACAATTTTTCCGTTTTCAACCTTCGCCCATTCCATGAGCATTTTGGGTGAACAACCATCAAAACTATACCCTTTTTTATCGGGGATTGCACCGTTTTCTTCCAGGGCATCAGCCGGAGGTGTAAAAACCATAGGAGCGCCTTCAGGTGTGAGATAAAGAATGTCTGCAACGGCTTGTCCCTGCTGCATCATGTGCGAACAGCGGCTGATGTACTGATGATAGGCATCAACCATTGGCCACCAGGTTTGCCCGCGATCCCAGTGAACGCCGTACGGCCCCATTGTCATTCCGGGCCGGTATTCATCTCCCAAAGGTTTGTGTGCAAATGTGTGGTAAACAAATCGGTTTATGCCATGTGCAAGCGCCCAGTCACTTTGGTTTTTCATCGACCAGGGAAATTCTTGCCATGCCTGGTTATTATTTGCGGTAAAAACCTCGGCACCCACAACAGGATGCCCTTTTATATGGGCAATTGAAGTGGCTTGAATAACTGCATACGAAGTTTGAAATCCAAAATCTTTGCTCCAGAACTCGGCCATAATTACATCCGCAATTGCTCCTAAATCGAGGTCGCCCGCCGGATTCATATCATAGGGCTCAATGGTGAGTTCCAGGCCGTGCCGGTGTGCATAGGTTTTGCCAAATTCTACATGATTCTCTAAGACCAATTCCTTACAGGTTTGACGTAAATCCCATAAAAAACGTTCGGTAATTTCAACGCTTTCAATGGCACGCCCGGTATAGGCAAGAAAATAGGGTTCCGGGTCATAGCCTCTTCGTTTTTTAAATTCTTCGACAATTCCCTCCGTCCAGTTTTGGGCACCACTCTCCCAACTATCCATGTGGAAACCAGTCCAGCCAACCCCTGCTTTTCGTGGAGCCGTTTTTTCCAATAAAATATCGGTGTAGTTTTTCAGATGATTCCGGAATGCAAGTGTATCCATTTTATTGCTCTCAAGGCCAATTGCAGGTTCCGGAGCAGGACGTGAGCTGGCGCCGGTTACTCTTTTACCCATTCGAATGATGGTCCACTGTCCTTTTGGGGCGTCCCAAACCAAATGTCCGTTGGGTTGAAGGTATTCTGTTACATTCATAATTTCAGAAGGATCAAGAACTTTGCTGTTTGCAGGTTCATCATAATTGGCAAGTGCAGGTAAATAAGGTTTTACATTTGGCTTTGATGAATAGGGGTCTCTTTCGTAAAGTGCTTTTTCATTAATATCTGCAATTACAGGAACGGCTGAATTTGGAATGGCATAAACAGCTACATCTTCGTAATACGGATCCTTCATTTGGTGCCATACCGTGCTTCGTTGTTCAGGTATTGGAAGTTCAATATCGACCTTTTTGTTGCCTTCAATTCCGGTTTCACTAAAAACCAGATGTTTCATCGATTCCTCGGGCTTTACCCACGGACCGCCACTGCCGCACCACCCGGGACCTGCGCCAAGCAGTATTTTAATACCCAACCGTTCTGCCTCCCTGACAGCGTGGACATATAAATCCTGCCACTCCTCACTCATAAAGTCAACCGGGCCGCGGGGAACACCAATCCCGACTTCAAGAAAAATCAGGTTGCTGATGCCCACTTCTTTCATCGATTCCAAATCCTTTGTCATCTCTTCGCGCGACAAATTCCCATCCATGAAATACCAGTAAACTCCGGGCTTGGCGGAATCGGGTGGATTTTGAAAACCAGATTTTAGTTCATCAAAATTTTTATCAGAACAACCCAAAACCAAGGAAAATAGGAATGAAAGGAGTACGATGTAATTAAGAATTTTGCTATGTTTTTTCATAGTTAGTCAGATTTGAATTTTAATTCAGTTTATTTCAATGTGGCTAAAGCCGTTACCTTTTCTTACTTCAATCCGTCAGCTAAAGCTGACGCTGGAGTTTGGATTTAACTAGATAAAAATAATCAATAGAAATTATAGTCTATTGATTATTTTTTGTTATTTTTGAATCTAGTTATATGACTAGTTTTAATTTAAATTTAAAAATCATGGGATTTCCAACAAAAATTCAACTAATCAAAAGAACTGCCAGCGAGCAGTGGTATATCAATTTTCCTTCGGCCGTAGCACAAGCTATGGAATTCCAGAAGGGAGAAGTTGTAGAATGGGTTATTGAAGATAAACAACGAATGACCCTAAAGCGGTCTGATCAGGATGCAGAGCCGGGCAAAAAAAAACTTTTAACGGATCGTTGACCGATGAACTTGATCTGCTTTTCAACCAGTGCCACCCTGCTTTTCCCAATCATCAGTCATGGGTCAGGTGCAGGGAGTTGATGTATGGAGAGCTGACCTGTCTGGGCCGTCATACGGTTACGGGCATGTTGGCGGCCAGTGGCAACCAATTTGTCGATTGGTCTGCAGCTTACCGGTTGTTCAGCAAGCAGCGCGTTGACGTATCTCAAATTATGAATGTCGTGCAGTCCAATGTATTACAGGAAACAGATTCCCTCCCGTATATCGTTGCCCACATGGACGACACGGTGATCAAAAAAACGGGGAAGCACATTCCGGGCACTGCATGGAGAAGAGACCCGCTTGGGCCGCCTTTTTATACCAATTTCATCTGGGGGCAACGCTTCATCCAAATGTCACTTGCCCTCCCGCGTGATGGTCAAATCGGCCAATCAAGAGCCATCCCTGTTGATTTTCACCACTGCCCCACAGTTGTTAGGCCCCGGAAAACAGCAGAAAAAGAACAATGGGAAGTGTACAAGGAAGAGAAAAAAACAGCCAAACTTAGCCGTCAGGGAGCTGACAGGATAGCGCTTCTTCGGAAAACATTGGATGACCAGGGATACAAAGACAAGGAGTTGGTTGTTGCGGTAGATGGCAGTTATACCAATAAAGAGGTATTGAAAAAACTGCCACAAAGGACAACCCTGATTGGGCGCATACGAAAAGACACCAAACTGTATGCACTGCCCGAGGTGCAACCCGGGTCCGGTCGCAAACGCGTGTATGGCCAACGGTTGCCTACCCCTGAAAAAATAAGACAATCCGAACAATATCAGTGGCAACAGGTGGAAGCATGGGCTGCGGGTAAAATCCATAAGTTTGATGTTAAAATTATACGTAATGTACGATGGCGCTCTGCAGGGCCACAAAACCTTACACTGATTATTATCCGTCCTTTGGGGTACAGATTATCCAAAGGTTCCAGAATGCTTTACCGGGAACCGGCTTATCTGATCTGCACCGAAACAGAATTGGACATCAACATTATTTTACAGGCTTATCTCTGGCGTTGGGAAATTGAAGTCGACTTCCGTGAGGAAAAGACCCTGCTTGGATGCGGTCAGGCCCAGGTCCGCAACCCAAACTCGGCAGAAACCCTTCCCGCTTTTGTCGCGGCCATGTATGGCTTGTTGCACCTGGCAAGCCATAGGGCAAATACAAAACCAAACAACTTAATGCTGCCCAGACCAAAATGGTACCCGAAAAAGGATACAAAACGAATAACTACGGGCGATTTATTGAACAACCTTCGTGCTCAATTATGGGCAAAAGCAACTGAATTGAATTTCTCCGACTTCGTGAAAAATCAAATACATACACGAAGCCTCAGAAATACACTAACCTGTAATGCTTCCCCGGCTTTCTATGTGAGAAATTAGCCAAACTCCAGCGTCAGCTAAAGCTGACGGCAATATTTTTTTTATTTCCGCTGCAACAGAGATTACAAGGGCTAAGAAAAATATTGAAACTAAAAGTTTCATAATTATTGGTTTTAAGTTTATTGCCGAAAAAAAGGGCGCACCGAACTTTCGTTTTAATGCGCCCTCTAAAATTAACCAAATTAACGAAAACTAAGAATCTGAAGCTTTCCTATTTTTATTTTTTTACAGGTTCACTGATTACACCCAGATAACGCCCGATCCAGTAAGGCAGTAACCAGATATCGCCTGCGCTGTATTCCGAGCGGCCATCGCCCTGGCTGTCGAGATCAAAACGGTTGGCATTGTGCCGGGAAATGCGAAGTTCGCTTGCCGGCAAAACCTCGGTAATTGTCTGTTTCCTGAAGTTGGGCTCAACCATTTCAATATCTTTCCGGTGACTGTTCGAAATAGTCCAGGTTACCATATCCATTGGGTAGCGTTGCAGGTACCACACTGCTTCTTCGAGGTCGATATCATCGGCGTCAACCAAGGCAGTCATTATATTCCACAAACCTTCCTTTTCCGGCCGTTCGTGTTCCCAATGGTCGATGATTGCCTCGCGGTATTTGGCTTTTAATGTATCGTTGAATGCATAACGATAAAGACCCCAGTAACCGCAATAGTACATTTCATCATCGGAGTGATTCCAGCCATCCGATAACATTTTTGCCCAGTCGTCAGCATCTTCATCCGAAAAATTGATTTCTGCCATCGGCCTCATCAGGTTTTCGAGATAGCCATGCTCTTTCATCAGATAAAAAGCTGCCTCTTTGTATTTTTCTTTTTTGGTAAAATGATAAGCAGTTTGTAACATACCAATGTAATTCGATGAGTTGATTTTGCGGTCGCCTACGTTTGTTGGAAAACCATTCACATATTTTGGGTTCCACTTGCCCCAGAGGGTTGGTTCACCATTCCAGTCGATAAGATAATGGTCATTTTTTACGCAGTGCGACATCAGCGTGTCAATCAGCATGATTGCTTGTTCCCGTAATTCAGGCACATCAACCAACTCGGCAATTGCGCCAAAGGCAAAAATATGGCCAATGGCTTCGTCGCTGCTGGTGGTCGATTTCCAGTCCCACTCGGGATCTTCGGTTGGCCTCCAGGGTTTATCGTGATCGTTGTATCCTGCACGTTGAAAAGAGCGTGACGGGAAACCCGATTTCATTGGATTGATTGTATAAAGCCTTTCCATTGCATCCATCGATTCGCGCATGTTCTGAAGTGCTTCGTCTGATTTTGTTACGACATACCTGAAAGTTTCAGCAGCGAGGTACATCGAAGTCCACAATCCGTCGTTATCCGAATTTTCAAGTGTTCCGGTGGTTACATCACCATTGGTCATGCGGCTCACTGTTGCATTAAAACCTGTGCGAATGTGTCTTTCGCGAACCTGTTTGTCGTAAAACAACGCTTTGTCATACAATGTCATTTCCTTGAAGAATATCCTTCCCAAACCGCGGTTTGTCAATACCAAAACTGAATTTTCGGGTCCTTTTGCAATGTGCACAACCGTATCGGAAGGCAGCCAGCGCTGAGATGCATAGTAGTCAAACTTACCGTCTTCGCGGAGTTTCATGGCGCCCCAGGTAGAGCCAAACCAGATTTTACCGTCGATTTCGCTGACGGAAGTGATTTCTGTCCACGGCATTTTCCGCTGAACTTCGCCAATCTGTTTTCCGGTTTTTGAATCAATTTCGAAATAACCGTCAGTTGTACCGACAATCAGTTTTCCGGTTGCAACTTCAAAAGAGGTTAAATTGCTTCCTGAATAAACCTCTGCTATCTGATTGTTTTGTGGATTGAACGAACTGATTGATTCTTTCGACAAAATCCAGAATAGACTATTTTGTTTATCGAATTTAATATCGGTTACATCTTTACCTGAGAGCGAACCTTCCCACAAGTGTTTTGAGTCTTTCAGTAAAACCAGTTTTTTGCTGTCGGATATCAGAAAAGTGAAATCACTGCCACCGACAAAAATTCTGGTCTCAGGCATGGTGTGTCTTGAAAATAAATTTCCCGCCCAGGCATTGCTTAAAACTGCCTTATCGTCAACATAAACGATTTGATCCTGATAAATTCCTATTCCTGCAATCTTTTTGTCTGATGTCGGCAAATCCTGAACATCTTTCACAATGGTTCCCGGAAAAAGAAACTGGCCATCGCGCAAACGTAACAGTCCCTTGTCGGATAAAATCTGAATATATCCATTTCTGTCGGATACCACTTTCAGTAAACGGGTGTTGGAATCCCCGTTCACAAACTTGATGCTGTAGTCCTGTACAAAAGGTTTATCCTGATGCACAAGATTACTTTTGGGTTCTTCTTTTTTTGCGCATGATGCAATAAAAATTGCCATCATGAAAATGATAATCAGTTGATTTTTTAAGTTTCTCATTCTTCTTTTTTATTAATAATTATTGAATTGATTTTATGATTATCTCACCCTGAAAATGCGGTGAGCAATATAAGTTTGATTGTACATATCGGTAGTGCGTACCATTAAACGATGTGTGCCTGGCAAAATATTTTTTGGTAACTGTGCCTGCCAGATGTGATGAGATTTGCTGGGATAATCCATTTTATACCCGAAAACCTCATCAAGCGGCTGACCATTTACTTTTTCATTCAGGAAAGGTGATAAATTGTACATTCTTAAACATTCAGGATCGATGGTTTGAATGGTGTCCATCGCAATCCAGTCGCCTTTATCAATGCTCATTTCGACTTTCGATTTTATTGAACCTGCAAAAATATTTGTCAGAACTTTAGTTGTGTCGAGTGCAGATGTGTCAATCACATCAGGTAAATAAATATTCATCTGGTAATCGGCTGGTTTCCGGGCGGCTTTAAACTGAACGCTGTATTTGTTATCATCGAATGTAATTACTGAATAACCATTGGGGGCGCCGTCGTTCATGGTGGCGTGCGGAATTCCGGTTTCATCTTTTAACCCGCACCACCAGCTTCCGCAAACCGTGGCATTGATTAAATGATGATGCGGCGTTTCACCTTTCCATCCCATTTTTTCGTCAACAAACAAATTGATTTGCTCGTGAACATGACCCGAAATTGAAAATGTATGTTCATGGTTTTGAATGACTTTATACATTTCTTCCCGGTTATCGCAGGCCACAATTGGCGAGTGCATCATCAGCACAACCAGTTTATTTTTGGGAACAACTTCAAGATAGTTTTCAACAAAAGCAAGCTGGTTTTCTGTAAAATGGGAAATGTATTTTCCATCGGGTTTAAAGAAAATGTTATTCAGCCCGATAAATGCCACTTCTCCGTATTCGAAAGCATAAGTTGAAGGGCCGAAAAACTTTTTGAATGTTTCGTCTCTTTCATCATTGGTTTTGGCCTGGCGGTCGCTGTCGTGATTACCAAAAATGTTGTACCACGGAATGCCGATTTGGCCGATTCCAGCGGCGACATCATCCATCAGTCCAGGGTCGTCGGCAACAATATCGCCCAGCGAAACTCCAAATGCCGCATCGGCGCCAATGAGTTCCTCAACAACATCCCGAAAAATGTAGTTTACTTCTTTCATTCCCCGCGCCTGGGTATCGCCAAAAAACAGCGCTTTGAATTTCGAGTTTTCATTTTGAGGAACCAGTGGGAAGTTGAATTCTGATGGATTGGATTCTTTGCCGGAGATGAAATGTTGCGGAATCTGAATCTGATTTACAGGAACACCAAATCCGGAAGGTTTAACAAGAAAAACAGGTTCATTTCCTCTTTTTTCTATTTTCCATTCACCATTTTCATTGGTTTGAACCACATCTTTTCCATTCGAAATACAAACATCTTTTATGCCTTTTTCAGTTTTATCGAAAATTCCATTTGAATTGCTGTCGAGAAAAACTTTTCCTTGAATCATGGTTTTCTGCTGACCCTGTGAGAATCGGGGCGAGAGTACTAAAAACAGAAAAAGCATATAAAATTGCGACTTCATTTTTCGGAAATTGAAAGTATTAATTGAAATTGATCCTTTTTTTTAAAGAAAGAGGACAAGGAAAATCCCTGTCCTCTCCAGAAAAAATGATTAAATATGAAATTTCTAATATGGTTTTCCAGTACCCTGAAGAACCCATGTCCTTGAATAAACGCTGTTTTTTCCTATGCTACCTGAATAAGGAGTAATTTCCAGTTTTTCAATTGCAGCCTGAGAATTCACTTTGTTGTTGTTTAATTCATCGTTGCCATAACCATACCTTAAAGCAGGAACGGGAGCTCTGGCTTCTTCCACCAATACATTGAGTACAGGAAAGCCCGTTCTTTTAAAGTCGTTCCATGCTTCTGTTGCATTGCAGAAACTTGCAACCCATTTTTGAGTTATAATCTGTTCAACAGTTCCATTGTATGTAACACTTTCATAAAAAGTATTGTATGAACCTGCAACGCCCCATGTTTCCAGTGAACTTAAAATTCCGGCCTTATAATGAGTTTCTGCAGTTCCACCCACATTCCAACCTTTTAAAGCCATTTCTGCAAGTGTAAAACGCATTTCAGCAGCAGAAACAAACCTGGTCCGAAGCATATCACCCGCTTTGGGTTTTCCGTCCATAAACATTCTGTTCAAAGCAGAAACATGATGATTAAACCTACCCTGAGCGCCATTGGGACAACCGTTGAAAGAGTGAATTTTTTCGGAGAGCATTCCTGCGGGAACTCCCACATATTCATTATCATTTCTGGTGACATCATTTGGATTGTACAACCTGGTAAAAACATTTGTTTTACCCTGATAATTAATCCAGTCAGGCAAAATATTGGTTTCAACTCCGTCAACCAGCATTTTTGATGAAGCACCCGAAATTGTATTGTCTTTTACCCAACGCACCGAAACCGGGGCAAACCATACTTTTTGGCGGGGATCTTTAGTTTTATTCATTTGATTAATAATGGCTTCACAAGCCATAACCCTGGTTGAACTTGCTTCATCGGTATAAATTAATGGCCACTGATCACTTGAACCACCAGTGAAATCCATTGTTGCGTCATCAGCCGAAGAAGAAATATATTTACCGCTGGCAACAATTGCTTCAACCGCAGCTTTTGATTCGGCGCTTTTCGCTGATATTCTGACATAATATCTGATTATAAGCGAGTTTGCAAATTTCTCCCATTTTGCATTATCACCTTTATAATACAAATCTGATGCACTGTTAATACCGGTCGTGTTCGCTTTTGCAAAAAGAGCTGAGGCGGCCTTCAAATCGGCAATTACGCCTTTGTAAATGGTTTCCTGTGAATCATAAGGTGGGTACAAGTTCTCCATTTGTCCCGTATTGGCTTTGAGTGCTGCAGTGTATGGTGCATCGCCCCATAAATCAGCAATTTGACCAAACAAAAATGCCCTCATGGTCAATCCAACACCTTCGTGAAATGATAAACCCTGTTTATTGGCGTTTTTAATTAATAATTCATTTGTACGCAGAATATCGTAGTAGCCTTCCCATCCTTGTGCGTCCCAGGCAAAGGCATTTGTTCCACCACCCCAACCTGAATGTTGTATGAATTGCATTGCACCAGCCATATTTTCAAGACCGAGTGATAAATAGTTTCTACCTGCAGGACCCAAAACAGAAGGCATTAATAAGTTTACATTACCATCGTCTGCATTAATGGCATTTGGATTTTTATTTAACTCTGTTAAATCTTCACATGACGACATTATTCCCAATGTCAAGACCATGATCAATATCCTTATTTTAAATTTCAATTTATTCATTTCAATTTGAATTAAGATTTATATTAAAAACTGAAGTTCAATTTGACACCTCCTGTGGCACTCCATGGCATCACATTCTGTCTTTCATAGCCCTGTTTGAACTGGCTTTGTGTATTTCCCTGGTTGCCGGCGTTGGCCTGAAAAGCACGTTCCGGGTCGATACCAATTTTTGCAGCAGTCCAAATCATTAAATTGCCCGTATAAAGTGAAACTGAGGCATTTTTAATACCCTTCATCTCGGGCAACGAATAAGAAAATGACAATTCGCGTAATTTAATGAATGAAGCATCAAATGTTATGTTTCGATTATATGACCATGGATATGTTGACGTTATAGGAAGAATTACGGTTCCGGCAGCGCCAAGATTTTCCTTATAAACATCATCGCTGAAATCATCGGGAGTATTAGCTCCTGCTGTCTGGATAACACCTGGAATAAATGCACCATCATAGTAACCGTCAGGTAACTTCATGCCACCGGTTTCCTGTGTATGCCCACCTACCCTTGGAAAGTACCCATTTCGGGGAATAATGTTCTGTTCAGGATTTGCCTTTAAAAAAGCAACCAATTCACTTTCAGACATAGAACCACCCGGGATTAATTGATCTAACTGCCGCTGCGATTTCCAGTCAGATTCTCCGTAACGGTAAGTATATGAAACAAATTCACCACCTTGTCTCCAATCAACGCTTGCACTAACAGTCCATCTTTTATATTTTAAAGCGGTTTGCATTCCCATCATGAAATCAGGATTAAAATTACCTACTTTTACCCAATCGGCCTGTTGGTTTTTATTTATCCATTGCCCATTATTGGCAAGAATAGGATACATGTAATAAGGCGAATTCGGATCTTTTACCTGAGCTATTCCAAAACTGTATATATCACCTATTCTATCTCCTACGAAAGACCATGCACCTGCGTTGTCATTCCATATCTGTATAAATGTCAAATTATCAGTTAATTCCTCGACAGTTGTACTGTTTTTAGAAAAGTTAAGATTTACATCCCAGCTTAATCCATTAGACTTCTCAACAGGTGTTCCTCCTAATGTAATTTCCCATCCTTCACTTCTGATTAAACCAGCATTAATCAATTTACTGCTGTAGCCCGAAGATCGTGGCAACGGTACAGAGAAAATCTGGTTGATATTGTCTGAAGTATAATATGTTCCGCTAAATCTCAATCTGTTGTTATACATACTGAAATCAATACCCCCTTCAATGGAAGTAGCTTCTTCAGGTTTTAAATTTGGATTCAACAATACACCTGGTACCGATTGTGTTATTAATGAATTCCATGTTCCTGTACTCAATGACGGTTCCAAACGATATGGATCGGTATCATTACCCACCTTGGCCCAACCTCCGCGGAATTTCAACAAACTGATTGATTCAGGTAAGGCAAATGTATTGTTGACCAGCCAGCTTAAAGAAGCGGAAGGATAGAAATAAGATCTGCTATCTTCGGGAAGGGTACTTGACCAGTCGTTCCTTCCTGTAACATCAAGATATAACATACCTCTGTATCCTATTGAGGCTAATCCATAAACACTGTATATCGCTTTTTCAGACTGGCCGCTGCTAACAGAAATGTTTGTAAGAGGAATATTCCCAACTGTAAATATACCTGGTATTACCAATCCGTTATTCCTGTCGCCGCCTGAACCAATAAAAGACTCTGCACCCTTTCTGCCCATGATATTACCACCGGCTGAAACACTGAAATCCCATTCGTCAACTTTCTTTTTGTATGTGGCAAGGGCATCGGCATTATACTCCTGAAAGAAAATGTTTTGAATAGAGTAGTTTCCCTTTGCCATACGGTATGCACTAAACGGGATTTTGGTTTCACGGGTTTCGTTGTAACGATCCAATGAATAACGGGCTGTAACAGATAAATCACTTGTAAACTCATAAGTTAGGCCAACATTACCATAAATCCTGTCCCTCGAAAAACCATTCTTCATTGCATGTGCAATAAAATACGGGTTGTCATAACCAGGTAAAGTGTTTTGCTGAATTCCTTCCATTCCGGGTTTCCAGTATTCTTTCATACGTTCAACCGGAATGTGAGAAACAGAATACACAGCTTCCAAAGGATTATTATTTCTGTCACCTGTACTTGGAATATTATTCGAGTGCGTATTTGCATAAGTAACACTCGATGTAAAAGTCAGGTTATTAAGAATTTTATAATCAATATTTGTTTTAAGGCTGTTATTAAACCTGTCATGATCAGGGATCATACCTTTCAAAGTCATATTGTTATATGAAATTCTGAAACTTCCCCTGTCATTTCCGCCATTAAGGGCGATGTTGTTGTTTGTCGTAATTCCGGTATTCAAAAAATCCTTCATATTATTAGGATACGATTTCAATTCAGCGGCCTCGGTTAAACCCCACTGATTTGCTATAATACCGGCATCAAGATTCGGACCTCCCCAATAAGCTGAACCTTCGCTTAAAACATGATTTCTTTGACCATTTGCATATTTGTAATGAAAATCCAATAACTCTGTTGCAGTTTCAAAAAGTGTGTTTGAACTAACAGTAACGCCTAAAGATTTTGCATTTTTCCCCGACTTTGTTGTAATAAGAATAACCCCATTACCTGCGCGTGTACCATATAAAGCTGCGGCACTTGGACCTTTCAAAACTATCATTTCTGCAATATCGTCAGCGTTCAAATCCGATATGGCATTCCCATAATCGATCTGGTTATCATTACCCATTTGACGCACATTGTTTAACTTGTTGCTAACCGGCACACCGTCGATAACAAACAAGGGCTGGTTATCGGTTGTGAGCGAATTGGCTCCACGAATTACCACGCTAACTGTTGAGCCGGCAATACCTGTTTGGTTAATCGTCACACCTGCAACCTTTCCGGACAATGAATTCAAAACATTGTCTTGTGAAATAACTGCAAGAGATTCACCGTCAACCTCACCTACCGAATACCCCAGCGATTTCCTCTCACGCGAGATTCCAAGTGCAGTTACAACCACTTCGTTAACTCCAATTGATGATGTTACCAAAGTAACATTTACGGTTGACTGGCCGCTTACAGGAACTTCCTGTGTTTGCATCCCCACGAATGAGAACACCAACACCGATTGAGCATTGGGTACCGAAATGGAATAATTACCGTCAATGTCGGTAATCACACCTGTACTGGTACCCTTAACAATAATGGATACTCCCGGCAAAAGCTCGCCGGCATCACTTTTTACCGTTCCGCGCACATTTACCTGTGCATACAGCGTTACAGTAAAAAGAGAAAATAATCCAAAAAAGAGTGTTTTTAAAATTCTTTTTTTCATAGACATTAATTTGATTATTTAATTTAAACTGGATTCAATCCTAAAATCAACCCGTACAAATATTTGTATTGAATTGTGTAAATACTAATAGAATATTATTAAAAATATATTAAATTTTGCTGCTAAAACGATTTAATTCATCAAATTTCCATCAACAAAGGTTAATATTTAATAGGTTTTGTTTCATATATGAATACTGCGATCAAATTTTTCCCTTTTGCATTCATCTTTAATCAATGCCAAACCGGGTTTGAGCGCCACCTAATTCACCATGAATATTTACCAATAAGAGCGCAAGCAAAACAATGATTATCAATACCATTGCCAGCATTTGCCAGTGAATTCGCTTTACATCGTGATTCGGAGCTGATGTAAACGGAGATTTAACCAACCTCCATAAAGCCGCAACCACAATAATATTTACCACATAAAGCACGTGGTTAAAAGGAACATGGCCAGCTAAAACACCTGAAACAATAAAACTTATTGCCACATAAACCGCAATAAATGTCAGAAAAACCCAAAAGAGGGTATTTTTTGCAAAGCTGAATTTTGTTTTTTCAAATTTCACCACGTAAAAAATTATTACGAGGCAAATTAGCAGCCCTGTTAAAATGCTGCTGATCATAGCTGTTTTTGCATCGATTCCCGAATTGCCAAGTCTTTCGGTAAGAAGAGGAATTGTCATCGATTGCTGAAAAACAACAAGGGGAATAAAAACAAGTGCAATTATATAGGAAACCCTGTTTTCCCAGGGTTTTGGTTTTTCAATATTTTGTGGCCATGGCGAGGTGAAAATACTGTAAGCCAGCGCCGAACCGCCAAAGAAACCGATGCTGTACTCCATCACATTCCACATGTTGAAATTGATTTCGAGCAGGTTGCCAACAATCTGCAGGAAGTTTCCAAATGCAAAACCGAAACCGCCTCCGAGCATGGTGATAAAAGCAACTTTCAGTGACGATTTAAACCCGTTGCGCGCCATGTACCAAACCAGCGCAAGGCCTGCGCCAAAACAAAACGCCCATGCCTCAGAGCGGGGAGGTGTCATAAGAAGTTCGAGCTGCATAACCAAAAAACCATACGCTACCAAACCTCCGGCAATCATTTCCGTTATCAGTTGAGCCCATTTTACTTTCTTTTCGCCTGTTGATTCAAGTGTTAATCCGGTAAGTCCGCCGCCAATCAGCCCGTACAAACCGCCAATTACAAAAAGCATCAGCAAACCGTAAGCTGCATTTACAAAATCGTCGCTTCTTCCGTAACCCACAATTTTACCGTAGCTAATCATGCCGCCCATTCCCCAGCCAACCGCCGAAGCAAGTGTTACCGAAAGTGCCCGCTGGTACCAATCGTTGCGGCCAGAAACCAAAACAAGGGCCAGACCGCCAATTCCCGCGGCCCATGCAGCACCCTGTTCGTGACCAAACTGCCCTCTCACCGCCCAGGCAGTTCCGAAAGACATTGCTACGACAAGAATACTTAGTAACTGATTTTTATTCAATTTCATTTTAAAACTGTGTTTTTTCTTTAATAATTTGGTATTCTCAGAATTCACTTAATCGGTTTAGCAATTGTTGTAAAAATAAGGCCTCCTAAAAATACAGAGGCCTCATTCAAACTAAACTAAACAATTCATCCTTACCAAAACCTAAAAATATTAACTTAAAACATTCGATTTTAATGTTTTTACAATTTCCGGAATTTTCATTTTTGAAAACGACTTAAAACTATAAAAACTATATTACAAAGGTAGAAGTTGAGGCAATGGGTTACTTCCGAAATTTTGGGCATTATACATGATATTTTAACCAGTTTCTAAATAAATAACCCAACTCTTGTATAAATGAATCAACATATCTTAAGTACATCAAAACCAGCGCAAAATCTGGGATGACTATGCTTTTTCGGCTAAACCCTTTTAGCTAAAATTGTACTGATAAAACAGATTCAGCCTTATCATTCTGCTATTTTAAAATGGTATAGTTTCCGGTTTTGTATTCCGAGGTACGGATAATCAGTTTCTTAGTATTCCCGCCAAACGAAAAATCAGCAGAATCGGAAAGCTGCCTGCTGTCGAGTTCAATTTTAAGGGGCATTTTATCGAGATTGATTTTTATAATATGTGGTTTTTTAACACCGCTAATTTTTATTGTCAGTTTTTCAGCCGAATCGGAAACCTTAACAATTGTGCTTCCGCTGCCATCGGTGTGATGAACTGTGAAACTGCTTTCACCTTCAGGATAAATCAGGTAAGTTAAAAAACCATCAAAACTCTCATCACCAATTCCGGTGTAGTCGCGTTTTAACTCCATGGGTACAATTGCACCTTCGCGGATGTAAACCGGGTACTCATCTAACGGAAATTCTTTTTGAAAACGGGCAGGCCCTTCAACAATTTCGCTGTCATCGAAAAAATAGCGCCATTTCCCTTTGGGCAGGTTTACCTCATTCACCAGTTCATCTTTGTAAATTGGGGCCACCAGAAAATGATCGCCAAACAAATAATGATATTTCCCTTTTACCGGCCGCTGTAAAAGAGTTCCGCCATTGTGTGCTTCAACTACATAGGTGTACATATATGGAATAAGTTCGGTGTGTAGCCACGAAAATTTGCGGATAATCTCAAGTTCCTGCGCAGTTCGTTTCCAAAGCGCCCTTTCGCCGTGTCCACCATTGAGGAACAACCCGCAAAATGCCGAGAACTGCGCCCACCGGATGTAAAGCCGGGGAGGAATTACCTTTCCTGAAAAACCGGCAACATCGGAACCAATAATGTTATAACCCACTCTTGCGCTTTTGATGATATTGTCCATCGCCATTTCAATTCCCTCGATTCCATCCATCGCAATATCAACGGTGTCAGAACCATCTCCCTCCGATTTCCATGAATGTCGCTGGTCGCCAACCCAGGTAACCGGCGCTGCATCGATGGGCGCAAAACCTTCGGGGTGATATCCTCGGTCGATTGCCCTTGAAAGCGTAACAAATTCAGGATTTTGAGTCAATCCATGCCGATATTCATCCCGGTAATAATGATCCATATATTTTCGGGTTGACATGATTCCACTTTTTGCTGACTGGTAAAAAAAAGGAACCGGTCCCAATCTTTTAAAGAAAAGTGTTGCTGTTCCGTCCAATTTCCAGCCGTCAATTCCGTAATCGAAAACCGTTTGTTGCATTTCGCGCCACCATTTCATGGCTTCGGGATTGGTGTAATCTATGAAACCGCCTTTGCCTTTCCACCATTTTATCTGGTAACCATTACCCGTTAAATAACCTTTTTCAACCGCTGAATTA
>Ga0351903_1024_pt1 | contig 39517 bp, 32 predicted proteins | sample BONcelHT113001D6_FD_206874 | JGI IMG/M metagenome (GOLD analysis project Ga0351903, IMG submission 206874) | Enriched cells from coal bed in the Powder River Basin, Montana, United States - BONCAT cells T11 rep1 HSBNCT.T11.300.1.D6 ... | reverse complement strand
AAAAGCCGTTCTGAATTTAAAAATAACCGATGAAAATGGACAGCCGGTTGTATCTCATTTGGGCGTCACTGTTTTCGATAAAATCTACCAAAATAACCACGATCCGCAAAATATATTTACCTGCTTCTATTTGTCTTCTCAGCTAAAAGGAAGAGTTTACGACCCCGCTTATTATTTTAACAAAGACAATAAAAACCGTGACAATGACCTTGACCTCCTTTTGCTGACACAAGGCTGGAGAAGGTACGTTTGGAATGAACAGGCTTTAGCTGAAAACAAAAAAAACAGTCAACAGGTTATTTTTGATGGGATAATAGGAAAAGTTACGGCAACAAAGAATATTAAGAAAGCGCCAAAAGGCAAGCAGATATTAAGTATTTATAATCCTGCAAAAGGAGATGATAAGTATATATTATCTGCTGATTCGACCGGAAAAATTGAGGTTTCTCCAGTACACCTCAAACTCGGGCAGGGTGGTTATGTGTATTTAAAGCCAATATTTGCTGACGAATATGAATTTCGTTTAAAAACAGAAAAACCATTTGATGCCATTAACAACCTGCTCGCTAAAAAAAGCATTTGTTATCCTTATCCTTCTGAACAAACAGAAAAGAAGTCAGAATCGCGGCCATTTCTTCCCGGACCGAATATCATTGAACTGGGTGAAATTACAATTGAAGGATTACAAAAGAAACAGTTTAGGGATAAATACATGGGATATTTGGATAGTCTGGCGCAGGATAAACTGGTTTTTGATTATTATTGTAAGTTACATTATCTTTTAAATTGCCCTTTTTTAGACTGCAAAAATACTGGATATCATGTAAGTCCTATTGAAGGAGACCTTTATCGAGAATATATAGGATTTGAATGGGTTGACTATGAGAGAAGTGAATATACCATTGAAGAAAGCAAATTAGAAGAATATCATTACCCTGTTCTAACTGAAGAACAACTTTTAAGTTTTCATAATTTAACCCGGATAAAGGGCTATTATCCTGAACGCGAATTTTACCAGCCCAACTACGACAAAACAGACAGCACGAGCATGATACCCGACTACCGGAACACTTTACTTTGGGCTCCAAATGCGCTAACCGACAGAAACGGTGAGGCTCAACTTGAATTTTTCTGCTCCGATATTTATACAGTTTTTGTTGGAATTATTGAAGGCGTCAGCGGAGATGGAAAATTGGGTTCAGAAACATTTGAATTTAAGGTTTTAAAAACAAAGCCTTTTGGGTGGGAGAAATAATCTGCAAATAGCTGCTTGCATATGGTAATAAGTGCTAAGCGGTTCAAAACCGCTAAGCGCTTAAATGACTCACAAAACTTTCAGGTTTCAAATCATGGATTTTATTTTCTCTTTTCAGTTCATCAATTTATTTCTGTTTTGCAGTAAAAATGCTGCATTTTGGAAATAAATATTTTCAACCTGAAGACAAATGACCAATGATTTTTTCTTCCGTCTCCCGACTTTCGACTTCCAAATTCTTCAGCAACACATCATCACCGCTTTCATGAATAATTCCGGCTGCTCTGCATGTAACCAGTGGCCGGCATCGGTAATGTCGATGATTTTTGAATCTGGGTAAATTTCTTTAATCATTGGTTCGTCTTCGGGGAGGATGTATTTTGATTTCATTCCGCGGATAAAAATAACCGGGTAACTTGTAACCGGAATCCGGTCTTCGAACCAGTTTTTGTTGACGCCGCTGACAATTTCATCAAGATGGTCATACAAGACTTCTGCATTTACGCGCCATTTGTACTGATGATTAATTTTATCTTTTGCCACATTTTTCAGCAAAAACTGCCGGATATTAACATCATCAATTTTTTGGACCATAAAATCATCCACATCGTTTCTCGATTTTATTTTAGAAAAATCGATTTCCTGCATCGCAAGTAAAATGTTCTGGTGAAGGTAAAACTGGCTGTCTTCCTTCAATAAAAGATAATCTTTGGGGGCAATGTCGGCAATAACCAGCTTTTCAACTTTTTCGGGGAAATCAAGTGCGAACCACATCGCAGCTTTTCCGCCCATGCTGTGACCCAGTATAGTTGCTTTTTCAATGTTGTGCTTTTTGAAAAATTCAGCCAAATCGTCACGCATATCATTAAAAGTATGCGAATTAGCAAAAGGCGAACGTCCGTGGTTTCGCTGGTCGATCATATAAACCGTATGTTTTTCTGCCAACCGTTTACCAATGTTTATCCAGTTATCCGACGAGCCGTACAAACCATGCACAACTACCAGCGGCGAACCGGTTCCTTCTTTTCTGTAAAATAACTCCACAATTTAGACTTTGAACTTTGAACCCGAAACTTTGAACTATCGCAGGCATTCCAGATATTTCTGAATTGTTGTCTCCAAACCCAGATATAATGCATCGGCTATAAGCGCGTGACCGATTGAAACTTCGTCGATTTCAGGAATATTTTTATACATGTAACCCAGGTTTTCAAGGCTCAAATCATGACCGGCGTTAACATCAATCCCCATATTTTTAGCAGCTTTTGCCGCAGCAATAAAGGGTTCAATTGCCCTGAAACGGTCTATCGGATAAAGCGTGGCATACGGTTCAGTATATAATTCAATGCGATCGGTTTTAGTTTCAGCAGCGCCTTCAATGGCAACAATATCGGGATCGATAAAAATCGAGGTTCTGATTCCGTTTTCCTGCAACCTGGAAATTACCTCCTTTAAAAAACTCAGATTTTGCCAGGTATCCCAACCGTGGTCGCTGGTCAACTGGTTGTGGGTATCTGGAACCAAAGTCACCTGGTCGGGTTTCACTTCGGTTACCATTCTTAAAAAATCCTCGCCCGGATAACCTTCAATATTAAATTCGGTAGTAATTAAAGGTTTTATTTCATAAACATCGTGCCGTGTAATATGCCTTTCGTCGGGCCGCGGATGTACTGTAATTCCGTGGGCGCCAAACTGCTGGCATTTAACAGTTGCCTCTTTTACACTCGGAACTTTACCACCCCGCGAGTTTCGCAGTGTTGCTATTTTGTTTATATTTACACTTAGTCTTGTCATAGCCTGAAAATTTAGCAGTGCAAGTTACAATTTTCGTTGTTATTGACAGAAATTAAAAAGTAAAGATTTTGCTGGCAGAAAAATTAATATCGGATAGTTTAACATCGGTGAGCAGCTCTGAAACCGGGAAAAAGGCGCTCAACGCGATGGATGTTTACAGGGTTTCGCACATCCCGGTTGTGAATGGAACGAAGTATCTTGGACTTGTTTCGGACAAGTTGATATACGATTTGAACCTGCTCGATTTACCCATCGAAACACAGCTCGATAAATTAAATACGTCGCATGTTCACCGCGAACAGCATATTTTCGAAGTTGCTATTTTAATGTACAAACTGAAATTAAGCGTTTTGCCGGTTCTCGATACTGAACATTATTACCTGGGGGCAATCACTTTATACGATTTGGCGCGCAGGTTTGCAAAACTATTTTCGCTTGAGGAAATTGGCGGTGTAATTGTTCTCGAAATGAATGTAAATAATTATTCGCTTTCTGAAATCAGCAAGATTGTTGAAAGCAACGACATTAAAATTTTAAGTTGTTTCCTCGACAGAAAACATGGCACAAACATTCTGGATGTAATTCTGAAATTAGATAACGATGAGTTGTCGCCGTTAATTCAGGCTTTTTTTCGGTACGATTATAATGTTAAGGCAGTGTATTTAGATCAGTCTGAACTGAAAGATTTATACAAAGACCGTTTCGATCAATTCATGAAATTTATGAACATCTAAAACAATTACAATGAAAGTAGCTGTTTTTGGAACGACTGTTTCCGATGGTTTTACGCCTGTATTGAACGAATTTTTTGGATTTTTGAAAGCCAATAAAATCGAAGTTCAGCTTTTTCAACCTTTCTGTTCGTTTTTAACTGATGAATTAAAAACTGAACCATATTACACTTCATTCTTCAATTCGTATCACGATTTTAAAAACAACTGCGATTTTATTTTCAGCGTGGGTGGCGACGGAACTTTTTTACATTCGGTATTAAATATCCGTAATTTCGATATTCCGGTAGTTGGCGTTAACAGCGGCAGGTTAGGTTTTTTGGCCGATATATCAGAAAACCAGGTAAATAATGCGCTTACTCAAATTTTTAATGGTCAATATACACTGATGGAACGCTCGATGCTGCAGGTGGATTTTTGTGGAAAGGAGAATATGGATTTCAATTTTGCTTTAAACGAAATGACTGTTTTAAAGACCGATACATCGTCGATGATTAATATTTATGCCTATTTAGACAAAGAGTTGCTGAATAATTACTGGGCCGACGGTTTGATTATTGCAACCCCAACAGGTTCAACAGCTTATTCGCTGAGCGTTGGCGGGCCAATATTAACGCCCGACTCCGAGAATTTTGTAATAACTCCGCTTGCTCCGCACAACTTAACCGTTCGTCCATTGGTGGTTCCCGACAATTACGAAATAAAGCTGAAAGTTGAAGGCAGGGGAACCCAGTTTCTTACATCGCTCGATTTCAGGTCGGTGGCAGTCGATCTTTCAACAGAAATAAAAGTAAAAAAAGCCAGTTTTAAGTTAAAAACAGTTCAGTTACCCGGGCAAACTTTTTTCAATACGCTTCGAAACAAATTAATGTGGGGAATCGATAAAAGAAATTAGTGTGGAAATCCCGAATGGTCAATATTTTCAGCCTGCTTAACAATTTTTAATCTTCTTTTGGGTTTTATAATAACATTCGGGTACGTTATTTTGCGAATTATATTACTTTTGTACCTCTTTAAACCTGGAATAAGTACAGGTTTTACAGTTTAAGTTCATTGATATTCAGTAATTTGCGACGGATTAAAAGATGTTGAAACTGAAATTTTAGGGCAATTTTCGGGTGTAAAACTGGGAAGTTTTTTATGCTTGAAAACTGTCGTTTTTTTTGAAATAATTTGTATGAATAAAAGTACCTGAAACCATTGTTAATTAAACTATTTTGAATACCAAAATGAGGAAAATATTATTGGTGTTTGCTACAGTTTGGATAACTGTTTCAGGACATGCCCAGGTTACCGCCGATATTGGAATATGGGGAGGGAGTTCGGTTTATTTTGGCGATATGGATGAAACCAATCCGTTACAACCGGCCAATTTGAATTTCGGGGGCTATTTCAGGTATAACTTTAATTCGAGAGTAGGTTTGAGAGCAATGTTTTTAACCGGAAGTTTTTCAGACGAGGGAGTTATTGAAGGAGTTCCAACAACGTTTAAAAAAATGTTCAGGATTTTTCATTACAAGTTGAAATTAACTATTTGAAATATATACTTGGTTCGGCAAAAACACCTTTTACGTCGTATGTAACGGCAGGAATTGGAGTGGCATATTTCCCTTATGAAATGGATCCGGCATTTATTGCAAGTTTTAATCCGGACCATAATAAAGGAAATGCATTAGTTAAAGAATCTGTGGTTACGCCGACATTCCCGTTTGGAATAGGATTTAAATACACATTGGGGCAAAGATTGGGAATTGGGGTTGAGTATCAGATGAGGAAATTATTTAGCGATAAGCTGGATAATCTGGATGATCCGCTGGCCTATGAAACTGCAGGTCCAAATGGAACAATAGAAGAAATTACTTATACAGACATGATTCATAATAACGATTGGAGTGGTTACCTGGGAATTCATTTAACCTATAAAATTTATATCGGTAAAAAAGCATGTCCAGCCTACGAAAGCAAAAACTAACAATGGAGTCGTTCAGAAACAGACTTGATAAAAACAGAATTCCAAAACATGTTGCCATAATTATGGATGGTAACGGCCGTTGGGCTGAAAAACACGGGAAAGCCCGGATTTTTGGCCATGAGAATGGCGTTGAATCGGTTCGCTCGGTTGTTGAGGGCGCCGGCGAGATTGGAATTAAACACCTTACCCTTTATGCCTTTTCAACCGAAAATTGGGAGCGCCCCAAAAACGAAGTTGAAGCGCTGATGGAATTACTGGTTCATGCTATCGACAATGAATCGGAATTGCTGATGAAAAATAATGTCAGGCTTTCCGCTATCGGCGACTTGAGCAAAATGCCTTCGAAAGTAAAGGAAAGACTGGACGGCTGCATCGGTTTTTTAAATTCAAATTCAGGATTAAATCTGATACTCGCATTGAGTTACAGCTCGAAATGGGAAATAATAAATGCAGTCAGAACCCTGGTGAAAGACGCAGCCGAAGGAAAAATAAACCCCGAAATGATAAACAATGAACTGTTCGAAACCTATTTGAACACTGCAGAAATACCCGATCCTGAACTATTGATCCGCACAAGCGGCGAGTTCAGGATAAGCAATTTTTTGTTGTGGCAAATAGCATATACTGAATTATATTTTACCGAGAAATTATGGCCCGATTTTAGAAAGGAAGATTTGTTTGAAGCCGTTTTCGATTTTCAGAACAGAGAGAGAAGATTTGGAAAAATCAGCGAACAGTTGACTTTGTAATTAACGAATTAACAGAATGCAGAAATTAATCATATTAGTATTTCTATTTTTGATGGTTTGGTTTCCCCGGGCATTTTCCCAGGAAAACGACAGCACCAATTTCTCTATTTACTATTCGAGCCCGGCGAAATATACAATAGCCGATGTTCAGATTTCGGGGATAAAATATCTCGATAAGTCGGTATTGGTGCAGCTTTCGGGGTTGACTCCCGGCAAAGAAATTGAAGTTCCGGGAGAAGGTGTTACGAATGCCATTAAAAAGTTATGGCAGCAGGGATTGTTTTCCGATGTAAAAGTAACTGCCACCAAAGTTGTAAGAGACCAGATTTGGTTCGATATTTACCTTCAGGAACGGCCACGGCTTGCCGATGTTAATTTCATGGGGGTTTCGAAATCGGAGAAAGAAGATATAACTTCGAAAGTGCTGCTGTTGAAAGGCAGCCAGTTAACAGATAACCAGGTGATAAATGCCGAACGGATTATTAAAAATATTTTTCTTGAGAAAGGATTTTTAAACACTGAAGTTAAAATTGTTCAGCGCGACGATACCACTCAAAACAACAGCCTCATTCTCGATATTTATGTCGATAAAAAGGATAAGGTAAAGGTAAATGATATTTTTATCACAGGGAATAAGGAAATCAGTTACATTACCCTTGAACGCGCCATGAAAAAAACGAATGCAAAAGCGCTTCGTAATTTTTTCAAAACAAAAAAATTCCTGCAGGAAGAGTATAAAAACGACAAGAAAAAACTGATTGACAAATACAACGAAAAGGGTTTTCGTGATGCAATAATTGAAAGGGATTCGATTTACCAGGTGAATGTTGGCAGAAAAGATAAACCACGGGTAAATATCGAACTTGATGTTGACGAGGGTGACAAGTATTATTTTGGCGATATCAAATGGGTGGGAAATACCATTTATCCTTCTGATTATTTGAGCAATGTGCTGGGTATTAAAAAGGGAGATGTTTTTAATCAAAAAATTCTCGACAAACGTTTATTCGATAATGACGTAGGCTTAAATAACTTATATCTTGACAAAGGTTATCTTTTCTTCAATCTCGACCCCATCGAAATAAATATAAATAACGATTCGATTGATTACGAAATGCGCGTCTCGGAAGGTAAACAGGCAACCATAAACGAAGTGCGTGTTGTCGGGAATACCAAAACTCACGAACATGTTGCGCGACGCGAGCTGCATACATATCCCGGCGACCTTTTCAGCAAAACATTACTGATGCGTTCGTACAGGGAACTTGCACAATTAGGGCATTTTGATCCGGAAGCCATTGTTCCCGATGTACAGCCAAATCCTGAAAATGGAACGGTTGATATTGAATATCAGTTACAGGAAAAAGCAAACGACCAGATTGAACTTTCAGGCGGATTTGGGGGAGGAATGTTCGTAGGTTCTATCGGATTGAAATTTGCCAACTTCTCGGTACGGAATATTTTTAACAAGGAGGCATGGAAACCTCTGCCAACCGGCGATGGCCAAACACTCGGAATACGGTTTCAAACCAGTGGTAAATATTACCGCACGGTTAGCCTGTCGTTTATTGAGCCCTGGCTTGGGGGTAAAAAACCGAATTCATTCTCAGTGTCATTATCGCACTCGAGAATTAATTATAGTGCCAATAAATATTATCAGTCGTACAATCCTTATGGCGGCAGTGGTTATGGCTATAATCCCTATGGTTATGGGGGTTACGGCGGTTACAGCGGATACGGCGGTGGTTACGGCGGTGGTTACGGCGGTGGTTACGGATACGATGGATATGGTTATGGCGGTTACCCGCAGTATCAATATAATTATGCATCGGAAAGCACAAATGAAGCAAATGATCAGATTTGGGAAACAACTGCGCTTGCTTTAGGTTACGGATACCGGTTGTCGTTCCCCGACGATTATTTTACGATGTATCATGAATTGTCGTACGAGCATTACAACCTGAGAAATATGGGAAGTTACTTCTGGTTTCTGGCCGATAAAAACGGGCAGGTTAATGGAACTTTCAATAACTTAAGTTTTAAAACTGTTTTTGGCCGGAGTTCTGTTGATAACCCTTTGTATTCAAGAAACGGTTCAAGTTTTTCGTTATCGCTGAAACTGACGCCGCCATATTCATGGTTTACCGATACTGACTACAGTTCTCCCGAAATTTCGAATAACGAACGTTACAAATGGATTGAATATCACAAATGGTTATTGAAAGGACAATTATATAATCCGCTTTCGAAAAATACCAACCTGGTTTTACGAACTGCTTTCGAGATGGGATTTCTTGGTTATTATGATCAGTACAGGAAATCGCCGTTCGAAGGATTTATTGTTGGAGGTTCGGGAATGTCGGGATATAATATGTACGGAACTGATTATGTTGCATTGCGTGGTTATAAAGATTATAGTCTTAGTCAATCAAGCAGCGGGTCGAATATGTATTCGAAATTTACGCTCGAAATGCGTTATCCGATAACGTTGAAACCAAGCGCCACCATTTATGCGCTTACTTTCCTTGAAGCAGGAAACACGGGTATGACGTTTCAGGATTATGTGCCATTTAAATTATACAGGTCGGCAGGTGTTGGAGTCAGGATTTTCCTTCCAATGTTTGGTTTAATGGGTATCGACTGGGGTTATGGTTTTGATGAAGTACCATGGAACCGCAGCGCAAACGGAAGCCAGTTCCACTTTGTTATCGGGCAACAGTTTTAACGGTTAAAGTTTTGGCATGGAATATGATATTATCCAAAATGTTAAACAAAAAAATTAGTACAATGAAGAAGTTAGTTTTATCGATTGCAGCATTAATAGGTTTTGTTTTTATGGTGAATGCCCAAAAAATGGCGTTTATCGATACAGAATATATTCTCGACAATATTCCCGCGTACAGGGCAGCTCAAAACCAGTTGGATCAATTGTCAACACAGTATCAGAAAGAACTCGAATCGATACATGCCGAAATTGAACAGATGTACAGGGATTTTCAGGCCGAAAGCGTTTTACTTTCTGAAGATATGAAGCGTAAACGCGAAGATGTAATTATTACCAAGGAAAAAGATTACAAACAACTTCAGAAAAAATATTTTGGCCCTAACGGCGACTTGTTTAAAAAACGCCAGGGATTGGTAAAACCAATTCAGGATGATGTTTTTAATGCCGTTCAGGATATATCGAATGAAGGCAGTTACGCAATCATTTTCGACAAGGCAGGAGGCACTACTTTGTTTTTCACCAACCCAAAATTCGATTTAAGCGATCAGGTTTTACAAAAACTCGGATATAAATAATTAATAACTATATTTGCAACCAAAAATTTTAACATTACATTGATTATGAGAAATTTAATAAGAATTATTGCTGTATTTCTATTCGTTGGAATTACAACTGCTGTTAGTGCACAAACACCAAAATTCGGACATATTGATTTGCAGGCTTTGATACAGGTAATGCCTGAAAGGGCATCAGCCGAAACTCAGTTTAACGCTTTCCAGAGCGATCTTGAGGATATTTTTGGCGAAATGCAAAAAGATTTACAAACCAAAATGATGGAGTTTGAGGCATTGGGAGCCGATGCATCGGAAATTAAAAGAAATGCAAAAGTTTCTGAAATTCAGGATATGCAACAGCGGATTCAAAACTACCAGCAAACTGCAAATGCACAGCTTCAGCAAAAACAAACCGAATTGTTAAAACCGGTTTTCGATAAAGCAGAGGCTGCTATTGGCGAAGTTGCAAAAGAAAAAGGGTTGTTGTACGTTTTCGATATCGGCTCCAAAGTTGTTTTGTACAAGTCAAACGAAAGTGTGGATGTTCTTCCGCTGGTTAGAACAAAACTTGGTATTTAAGAATAAAAACTCAATCATAATTTAAAGCCATTCGTTCAATTACGAGTGGCTTTTTTTTACTTGAAAAAGTGATAATCGTTGTTAACTTAGCGATTAAAACTTATATTTAGAAACTCGGAAAAAGAACAATAAAAACCAAACTGTTATGGCAACAAATGAAGTAACTCAGGTGAAAGAAAGCAGCGTTCCAAACAACGCGTTTTTGTTTGAAATAGCATGGGAAGTATGCAACCAGGTAGGTGGTATTTACACCGTTATCCGCTCTAAAGTGCCTTCGGTTATCAGCAAATGGGGAAAAGACAATTACTGTTTAATCGGGCCTTATTTCCCCGATCAGGCTGCGGCTCATTTCGATCCGGCAACCGATTATTCTTCTCCAATCGGTAAAGCAGTTTTAAAGTTGCAGGAACGTGGTTTCGATATTCATTACGGTCAGTGGATTATCTCCGGACGACCCAATGTTGTGCTTTTTAATCCCTATTCTGTTTACGATATGCTCAATGATATCAAGCATTTCCTGTGGTCCGACTATCATATTTCGTTGCCCGGTGGCGATGAACTGCTCGATAAAGTTGCTGCATTTGGGTACCAGGTAAAGGAATTTTTCAACTACCTCTGCCTGTCTGAATTCTGCACAGAAAATGTTATTGCACATTTTCACGAATGGATGGCCGGTGTGCCAATTCCGGGAATCAGAAAAGACAATTTAAACATAAAGATAGTTTTTACCACTCATGCCACTTTGCTCGGCCGCTACCTCGCCATGAACGACCCGGGATTTTACGAGCACCTGCCTTTTTATAATTGGGAAGTGGAGGCACAGAAATTTAATGTTAAACCCATTGCCGAAATTGAACGCGCATCGGCCCATGGCGCACATATTTTTACCACTGTCAGCGAAATCACCGCAAAAGAATGTACGCATCTTTTGGGAAGGACCCCCGATTTGATTTTGCCGAATGGATTAAATATTGTCCGGTTCGAGGCATTGCACCAGATACAAAACCAGCATGTTAAAATTAAGGAGCAGATTCACGATTTTGTAATGGGGCACTTTTTTCAAAGTTATCCGTTTGATCTCGATAATACACTTTACTTTTTCACTTCAGGCAGGTACGAATACCAAAACAAAGGGTTCGATTTAACACTGGAGGCTTTGGCAAGATTGAATTACAAAATGCAGGTAGCAGGTATTGATACAACTGTGGTTATGTTCTTTGTTACCCGCCAGCCGTTTTACACCATCAACCCCGAAGTACTGCAGGCAAAAGCGCAAATTGAGGATGTATATCGGGTTTGCGAAGAAATAAAGGAACAGGTTGCGAAACGGTTATATACAAATATTACATCGGCTGAAGGGCAATACGAATTTCCGGACTTAACAAAAATGGTGGATGATTATTTACGACTGAAACTGCGGCGTAATATTCAGAGCTGGAAAACCAAGAAATTGCCCAAGGTGATTACGCACACGCTGAAAGATGATGCAAACGATGAAATTCTGAATTTTCTTAGGACTGCTAACATGGTAAATAACCGGCACGATAAAGTGAAAATTGTATATCACCCCGATTTCATAACTACGTCGAACCCGCTGTTCAGGATGGATTACAATACTTTTGTACGCGGTTGCCATTTGGGTATTTTCCCGAGCAAATACGAACCCTGGGGATATACGCCGCTTGAGTGCCTTGCCAGCGGATTGCCTTCGATAACCAGTGAAGTGGCAGGTTTTGGCGATTACGTGGTAAATAATATTCCCGACCACGATGAAAAGGGAATGTACATTATCAACCGGAAAAGCCGCGACTTTAATGATATTGCAGAAGACCTGGCAAATATGATGTTTAAGTTTGTTCAGATGAATCGACGCGAAAGGATTTCATTGCGTTATAAATGCGAGGAAGCCTCGTTGCATTTCGACTGGTCGAACCTGGGAAAATATTACGACGAAGCTTACCGGCAGGTTATTGAGCGTTAATACTTCATTTTTATTTTTATGAATAATTCACCCATTGGAGTATTCGACTCGGGTTACGGCGGCTTAACAGTTCTGAAAGAATTGGTGAAAGCTTTGCCCGGCTACGATTTTCTGTACCTGGGCGATAATGCGCGTACTCCTTATGGAACCCGCTCTTTTGAAGTGGTTTACGAATATACGTTGCAATCGGTAAAATACCTGTTCAGCCAAAATTGCCCGCTGGTGATTATTGCCTGCAACACTGCATCGGCCAAAGCGCTTCGCAATATTCAGCAACTCGATTTGCCCAAAATTGCCCCCGACCGGAGAGTTTTGGGCGTAATCAGGCCCAGTGTTGAAAAGGTTGCTGAAATTACAGTGAATGGTCATGTTGGAGTGCTCGGCACTGCTGGTACAGTTGCCTCTTTGTCGTACCCCATAGAACTGGAGAAATGGGCCGGTGGGAAAGTTGTTTCAACCGTGCAGGAAGCCTGCCCCATGTGGGTTCCTATAGTTGAAAACAATGAGATTGGAACCGAAGGCGCTGAATATTTCATTCAGAAAAACATTCAGAATATTCTTCAAAAAGACAAGGATTTGGATACGCTTGTTTTGGGATGCACTCACTATCCTCTTTTAATAGATGCAATCCAGAAATATGTTCCCGAAAACATTAAAATATTGCAACAGGGAAAAATCACAGCCGAAAAACTGGTTGAATATTTGAAACGCCATCCTGAAATCGAAAGGCGATTGTCAAAAAATGGCAATCTAAGATTTCAAACCACCGAATCGGCTGAAAATTTTAACGGTAAAGCCGCGCTGTTTATGGGACGCGAGGTTCAGGCGGAACATGTTCATTTTTAGTTGTAACGATTGATTTATTCATCTTTTTTTCACCAGTTGACTCCAAGTCACCGGGTGAATAGTTCAAAATGTTAAAAGAACCATGAAAAATCACTTTCAAATTCTTTGGCTGATAATCCTTGCATCATTTATATCCTGCAATGATGAATTCAAAAATACAAACGTTGTTTTAGCCGGAAAGGATGACTCTTTCTCTGTTTATCATGAGTATGTACCTCCCCTTACAGTCAAAACAGAATTGAATATTTCAACCGGTTTTTACGAAGGCACCGATTCACTTGATTTAAATCTGGATGGAAATTTTGATTTGATAATCACTATGCGTTTGCACCCAAACGATACGATGTACGAAAAAGATCGACGGTTATATTACCCAACCTGCAGGATTGAACTGAAAAACGGATTTGAAGTGGCAGTTAAAAAAATGAATTATGCCTGTGGTCACGGAATTTGCAACTGGGCTGATTTTATTGCAGCTTTTGAATATGGTACTGATATATCTGATTTTACCGGCTGGTCGGAAAGTAATTCTGTTCAAACGCTTTGGAATGTTTTTCCCTCGGGAGCTGGTTTTTCGTATCCCAGGGGTTGGTGGAGCATTATTAAGAATGAAGAAATGTATATTGGGGTAAGGCATAAGCACAAGGGGCCAAAAAACACATTTTATTATAATTACGGATGGATTAGGGTGAATGCAGTTTCCCATCAAAATACATCATTCATTAGTTACGCAATGGAATAAACAAAACCTATTCTTTACACGGAAGCGTCTTTATTAAAATATCATTCAATTTTTAAAAGCAGTAAGAAGTGAGCCGGGCTTTAGCCCAAACAAAATGTGGCTAAAGCCCGGCTGCAGGTTCTTTTTCAAACCGTCAGCTAAAGCAGACGGCAATAAATAACATTAAATTTCCTGATTTCTTCACATCTTGACTCCAGGTCACCGGGTGAATATTTTTGATAGCAACATCAATCTGTATTTTTGCCGTTGACTTCTGTAAATGGATAAAAGCAGAAAGAGAAAGCAGGACTTTAGTCCTTATAAAATGTGGCTAAAGCCCGGATTCGGATTCTTTTTTCAAACCGTCAGCTAAAGCAGACGGCAATAGATAACATTAAATTTCCTGATTCATTCACCCGTTGACTCCAAGTCACCGGGTGAATATTTTTGAAAGCAACATCAATCTGTATTTTTGCCGTTGACTTCAGTCAATGGATAAAAGCAGAAAGAGAAAGCAGGACTTTAGCCCAAACAAAATGTGGCTAAAGCCCGGATTCGGGTTCTTTTTCAAACCGTCAGCTAAAGCAGACGGCAATTGATAACATTAAACTTGCTAAATTCTTCACCCGTTGACTTCAGGTCACCGGGTGAATATTTTTGAAAGCATTGTCAATTCTATCGAATTTTATACAATTATGAACGAGGTGAGCTTGTATCGTTTTTAACTGCAATAATTCTGTACAATCCGGTTCATTTCCTCAAACTGCGCCTCAATACTTTGCAGCAATTTATATTGTGCCCGGGTGCGAACCAGGTTGTGTTCCGGCGATTTGGTTTTGTAATAGTTGTCGCCGTCAATGTAATCCATCAAAAACCGCAACACCTGTTCATAGGTGATGTACTTGGCCGAAAATGCAAGGTATTCCAGTTCTTTTTCGGTAAGAAACGTTTTTGCCTCTTCGAGATATCCTTGGGTAAAAGCTTCAAAAATCTTCATGTCCATAGAAACATTATCTAAGTTGAGGTCGTCTTCCAGTCCGGTGTTGGTGTAAAAACGGATTGCATCGCCAAAATCGTTTAAAACCGTGCTGCTTAAAACCGTGTCCAGGTCTATTACACAAAGTACTTCGCCTTGTTTATCGAAAAGAATGTTGTTGATTTTTGTATCATTGTGGCTGATGCGGGTTGGAATGGTTCCGTTTTCCACCAACTGGTAAAAGTCAAGCATTTCATCGCGGCGGCTTTCAATCCAGCCGATTTCTTCAGCAACTTCAGCTTTTCGTCCAACCGGATCTTTTGCCAAAACTGCATCCCACTGTTTAAACCTGTAACGGATATCATGAAAACCCGGCAAAATATTCACCAGCGGTTCTTCTAAATCGGCAACAAGTGATTGGAATTTGCCGATTCCTTTTCCGCCGGCAGTTGCCAAGTCGGGTGTTTCGGCTGCATTGTATGCAATTGTGTCTTCAATAAAAAGGCAAACAGCCCAGTATTCATCTTCCTCGTCTAAAAAATAAAGTTTTTCGTCGAGCGCTGGAATGATGGTCATTGCCTCGCGCATGGGGTCGCCACCCGCTTTTTCAACCTTCTTTTTAATGTGTAAACACACTTTTTGTATGTTGTCCATCATGGCAGGAATGGGCGAAAAAATCCGTTTGTTTTTTCGCTGAAGAATATAATTAGGCCTGCCTGCAACAGTTTTTATGATGTAAGTGTCGTTGATAAAACCTTCGCCCAGGTTGGTTACTTCTTTAATTTCGCCTTCAAGCTGAAAGTTTCGTGCAATTGCTATCAGTTTTGTATTCATAGTCTATAGTATATGTTGTTTAGTTCCAGGTTCCGGATTCAAAACTTTGAACTCTGAACTTTGAACTTTGAACTCTGAACTTCTTACTCCCAAATTTTCTCAGGATATTCACCTTTTGCAATTAGCGCATTTATTTTTTCAATCACAAATGGTTTGTCCTCTTTGTATGTAACGCCAAACCAAGGCGAATTGGCTTCCAGAACTTTTACCGTTGCCTCTTTGTCGTCGATTAAATCGAAAACCACCGACGGAATATACATTTCCGACTTTGGTTTATCGATTTCCGTCCTTAAAAATTCTGAGAATCTTTTTTCAAGCTGGCCGAAAACCGATGGTTTAAAACCCCAGTTGTTCATCGATGCAATTTCGTTACCGGTGAGTGAAGTTTCGCTGCCATCGCTTTCAATCGAAATTATTTCGTTTTCGCGTTTAACAATTTTGAGGGTCTCCACAATTTTAACCAGGTTTTTGTTGGCGTCTTCTTCGCAAATCCCGCGCGAAACAGAACCAAATTCCGAAAGGGTGTCATTCAGATTGTAGCCCACCATTGCATATTCTTTCGGGTCGGTTGATTCGGTTAAGAATTTTGCCATTGCCTTATATGCGTTGAACCCGTAAAAGTCGTCGGCATTTAGCGCGCAAAACGGCTCGTTAATCACATCACGTGCAACCAGAATTGCGTGGGCAGTTCCCCACGGTTTTTCGCGTCCTTCGGGCAGCGTAAAACCCTCGGGCAACATATCCAATTCCTGAAAAACATATTCAACCTCTATTTTTCCTTTTAATTTTTTATCGAAATTTTCCTTGAAGGCATCGGCAAAACTTTCGCGGATAATAAAAACCACTTTTCCAAAACCGGCTCTTATCGCGTCATAAATCGAGTAATCGATAATTGCTTCTCCGTTTGGCCCAACGGGTTCAACCTGTTTTAACCCTCCAAAACGGCTTCCCATCCCGGCTGCCAAAATCAATAGTGTAGGTTTCATTTTTAAAATTTTTAATGTTTTCGTATTTGTTGAATATGAAAAATGCAATTTTATAATCAGTCGGTAAAAATATAAAAAACACCGGTTGTTTAAGTTGGAAAATAAAAAAAGGCTGCCCGTTTCTGAGCAGCCTTTTTTATCTGAATTTATTCTTCCTTGTACACAAAATTGTACGATTCATCGTGTTGGCTTATGTCGAGCCCTATTTTTTCCCCGTGTGGTGAAATGCGAAGCGGTACAATTATATCGGTTATTTTATACATCAGCATAGAACCCCCGAATGCAAATACGGAAACAATTACCAGGGCAAGTAAATGATAAAGGAAAGTTGTTGTTTCGCCATGAATTAACCCAACTTCGTTAGCAAAAACCGCGGTTGCCAGCATGCCAACAATTCCGCCCATTCCGTGTGCCGGAAAAACATCCAAAGTATCATCGAGAGTAGATTTGGTTCTGAGCGTAATTGCGTAATTACTTACAATTGAAGCTATAACACCAATAAAAATACTCGAGCCCACATTTACAAAACCTGCCGCCGGTGTTATTGCAACGAGACCAACAACCAACCCGATTGAAGCGCCAACCGCAGAAGGCTTTTTCCCTTTTGCCGCGTCGTAAAAAATCCAGGTTAACATTGCTGCTGCCGATGCAGTGTTTGTATTTACCAGCGCTGAAGCAGCTACTCCGTTTGCGGCCAACGCTGAACCGGCATTAAAGCCAAACCAGCCAAACCAAAGCATACCTGCACCCAGTAAAATATATGGAATATTGGCGGGTTTAAACTCTTTATGGTCTTTTCTGCGGCCCAGAAACAAGGCTCCTGCCAAAGCAGCAAATCCAGCCGACATGTGTACAACAGTTCCACCTGCAAAATCGAGTACGCCCCAGTTGCGCAAAAATCCGTTGGGATGCCAGGTCCAGTGGGCGAGCGGCGCGTAAATAAAAATTACAAACAGACACATAAACAACATGTAAGCACGGAATCGCACCCTTCCGGCAAACGAACCGGTAATCAGAGCCGGAGTAATTATGGCAAATTTTAACTGAAACATGGCGAAAACTGCCAGTGGAAAAGTTGGGGCCAAATCAGGGTGGGTTCCTGCCCCCACTCCACGAAACATAAAAAATGTCAGCGGATTTCCAAAAAGGCCAAAACCCTCGCTCCCGATACTTTCGCCAAAAGCAATGCTAAATCCCACCACTACCCACAAAATACTAACAATTCCCATGGCAATGTAGCTTTGCATCATGGTTGAAATTATGTTTTTCGGGTGAACCATACCCCCGTAAAAAAAGGCAAGGCCGGGTGTCATTAATAAAACCAGACCGGTAGCAGTGAGCATCCATGCCGTATCTCCCGAGTCAATATTCGATATATCCTGCTCTCCGATTCCGGCAGGAATAATTACGCCCAAAAAGGCAACAATGATTAAAAGCGCTAAAATAATCCACCATCTGACTGTACTTTTCATATCTAATAAATTTAAAATTTGCTGTCTTTGTGCTACGAAACTAAAATAAATATGTATATATTGAAATATTATTCGATTAAAAATAGAAATTAGAAAGTTTATTATTGGTTTTGTTAACCATTTGATAACAATGAGTGAAAATATTGTTATTATTATTCAAATGTTTTCAATTTGTTACTTTTATTATAATGTTTGAGCGTTATATAATTATTATGATATAATATTCATATTTTTATTGGAAATTTGTAAGATATGACACTGAGAAATAAGTTGGATGATATTGATTTAAAGATTCTGGATATTATTACAAAAAATGCCAGGATTCCGTTCAAAGATGTTGCCGTTGAGGTTGGAATCTCAAGAGCTGCAATTCATCAGCGGGTAAACCGGATGATTGAACTGGGTGTAATAGTTGGTTCAGGTTATCATATCGACCCCAAAAAGGTTGATTTCAGAACCTGCACCTATATTGGAATCTTTCTTGAAAAGGGAGGATTGTTTACCGAAGTGGTTGAGCGTTTAAAGAATATTCCTGAAATTGTTGAATGTCATTATACAACCGGTCAATATGCTATTTTTATTAAAGTGTATGCCAGGGATAACGAACATCTTAAAACAATTTTAAGCGGACAGATTCAAAAGATACCGGGAGTATCGAGTACTGAAACGTTTATTTCCCTTGAGGAATCGTTCAAAAGGACTATCCAGGTATTGGATTAATTTCTCTGGCGTACTGCCTCGTAAATCATTAACGCCGCAGAAACAGAGACATTAAGCGATTCAATATTCCCAAACAAGGGAATTTTGAGTTGCTGATCAGCAATATTCAAAATTGACTGTGAAATGCCACTTTCCTCAGATCCCATAACGATTGCCACTGGAACTTTGAAATTACCCTGGGTGTAAATCTTATCTGCTTTTTCGGTTGCCGCCACTATTTGTATCCCTGAATCTTTTAAAAACTGAATGGTCCGGAAAAGATTGGTTACTTTGCAAATTGGAACATAATGCAAAGCGCCGGCTGAAGTTTTAATGGCATCAGCCCCGATTTGCGCCATTCCTTTTTCAGGAATAATAATAGCATCAACTCCTGCACATTCAGCCGACCGGGCTATGGCGCCAAAATTTCTGACATCGGTAATCTGGTCGAGGACAAGAAGCAATGGTTCGCGGCCTTTTTCAAAAAGCAACGGTAATAGCATTTCGATGCTGGTATATTCAATAGGTGAAATGTATGCCAAAACCCCCTGGTGATTTTTTCGCGTTATCCGGTTTATTTTTTCGAGCGGTACAAACTGAAATGCAATCTCGTTTTCCTTAATCAACGAAATCAATTGCTGATATAATTCGTTGTTCAATCCGGTTTTTATAAAAACTTTCTCGATGTTTTTCCCCGTATTTATTGCTTCAATAACAGCCCGGGTTCCATAAATATATTCGTCTTTTTCCATTACCAGCTTTTTTTCAATTTCCAGTTTTCAAGTTCCTCATGTCGTTTTTCCCATTCTTCCATTGCCGCTTTAAGCTTTATTTTCAGCAACTCATATTTGTCGAAAATGGTGTGATCTTCCAGTTTTTCCGAAGAAGATAATAATCTGTCAAGTTCGGCGCTTTCATGCTCAATGGCTTGTATTTCAGCTTCGGTTTTTTCAACCTGCTTTTCGAGCCGCGAAATTGTTTTGCTTATTTCTTTTTGTTCATGAAAGCTGATTTCCTGCAACGAATTAATCTTCGTGTTATTTATTTTTTCGGTTTTTCGCGCATTGGTATTTATTTCAAGCTCTTTTAGCGATTCAATTTTCTTTTTCTCCAGAAAATCATAAATTCCGCCCAAATGCTGTTTTGCTTTTTTATTTCTGAATTCGTAAACACAATTAACCAAACCATCCAAAAACTCTCTGTCGTGCGAAACAATTAATACAGTTCCGTTAAAATTAATCAGTGCATTTTTCAAAATTTCTTTCGAACGGATGTCGAGGTGATTGGTAGGTTCGTCGAGCACCAGGAAATTAACAGGTTCAAGCATCAATTTTATCATTGCCAGCCTGGTTTTTTCGCCGCCGCTCAGCACTTTCACTTTTTTGTCCACATCTTCACCCGAGAACAAAAATGCTCCAAGTATATCCCTGATTTTGGTTCTTACCTCACCAACCGCTATTTGATCGATGGTTTCAAAAACGGTAAGATCTTCATTTAATAGTTGTGCCTGGTTTTGTGCAAAATACCCGATTTTCACGTTATGCCCGAGCGTTAACTCACCTTCGTGCTTCAATTCCTGCATTATTATCCGCGCCAGGGTTGTTTTGCCTTCCCCATTCCGGCCAACAAAAGCAATTTTTTCTCCCTGTTCAATTTTGAAATCGATATCATTTAAAACCAAAAGGTTATCATAACTTTTGCTGATGTTTCTGGCTTCAACAACAACCCTGCCCGAACGGGGAGCTGGCGGAAAACTGATTTTGAAAGTTGAATTATCAACTTCTTCAATCTCAATCCGATCAATTTTATCGAGTTGCTTAATTCTCGATTGCACCTGAACCGCCTTTGTTGCCTTGTATCTGAACCGTTCAATAAAGGTTTCTATGTCTTCAATCTGTTTTTGTTGATTTCGGTATGCCGCAAGTTGAATTTCGCGTTGTTCTGTTTTCCATGTCATGAATTTTGTGTAATTCATTTTTTGATCGGTGATTTTGCCAAGCGAAATTTCAATGGTCCGGTTGCAAACTGCATCAAGAAAAGCTTTATCGTGCGAGACAAGAACGATTGCCCCGTTATAATTTTTAAGAAAATCTTCCAGCCACTGAATCGATTCAATGTCAAGGTGGTTGGTTGGCTCATCAAGTAAAAATACGTCAGGTTTTTTTAACAGTAATTTGGCAAGTTCAACACGCATCCTCCACCCGCCGCTAAATTCAGAGGTGTGCCGGTTAAAATCCGATCTTTCAAAACCAAGCCCGACAAGGGTTTGTTCAAGTTCGGCTTCGTAATTGTCGCCACCCAGAATATTAAATCGTTCGTTAAGTTCGTTAAGGTGATCTAATTTTTTAAGGTACAAATCGGAATGATAATCATGAACTTCCGAAATTTCTGTATTCAAACGGGCAATTTTATGCTGAATGTTAATCAGTTCTTCAAAAGCGAGTACGGTTTCTTCTTTTAAAGTGCGGACATCGCTCAATTTCATTTGCTGGGGCAAATAACCTATTGTTGTGTTTTTGGGAATTCCAATGTTGCCTGATGTTGGAGGATCAATTCCTTTAATGACTTTTAATAATGTGGTCTTCCCCGCTCCATTCTTGCCAATCAAACCAATTCTGTCCTTTGGATTGATAAGAAAACTGATCTCTTTAAAAAGATCAAATCCGCCAAAACTCAGACTTATTTTATCTAACGAAATCATACATTTAAAATGAAAGTGGGCAAAGATAGTGATTAATGACGAAATCAAATATTGCTGCTAATTACCGGAAAATGGGGGTCAAAAAAAATACCCTCGCGGGTAAAAAAGAAGGAAGGGGAAAGAACTATGGACGCTTTTTGAAGATGATTGATGATTTACAAACCCCTAAACACAAAACCAATCATAAATACAGAAGTTACTTTCCCCTTTTAAGTTTTATTATAGAAATAAAACCAACCATTAAATCGAAACAAATGTAACTAAAAAAGGTTTTTACTGTTTAAGCACTTTGTGACAAAGATCGCAAAAACGACCAAAAAGGCGTTGGTTTTCTCAAAATGGGAAAATAGTTTTTATTATGGGAAAATCCGGCCATTTTTCACCCTCCTGATCTTTGATTAACTGTTATATTTGCCAAAAAATTACGGTGGGAAGAAAAAAAATTAAACCTCTTTACGAAAGATTGGAAATTGTGGATATTGGCTCTGAAGGTAAGGCAATAGCAAAAACCGGAGATATGATTGTATTTACTGCCTTGGCAGTTCCGGGAGATATCGTTGATTTACAGGTTGTTAAAACAAGAAAAAAATATGCAGAAGCAATTGTAACACAATTTCATAAATTTTCTGATGACAGGGCAAACTATTTTTGTGAACATTTTGGAGTTTGTGGTGGATGTAAATGGCAAATTTTACCTTACGAAAAACAGCTTTTTTATAAGCAAAAACAAGTCAGGGATCAGTTACAGCGCATTGGGAAAATTGAATTGCCCGAACTTTTGCCAATTCTGGGGTCCGAAAAAAATACCTTTTACAGGAATAAACTCGAGTTTACTTTTTCCAATAAACGATGGCTGACTTACGAGGAATTAAATTCGGAAATTGAAAATAAAAATGCGCTGGGGTTTCATGTTCCCGGCCTTTTCGATAAGATAATTAATATTAATAAATGTTGGCTGCAACCCGAACCTTCCAATAAAATCAGGAATTTTATTTATCACTATGCCCTTGAAAATAGATTGAGTTTTTTTGATATCAGGGAAAAGAAAGGATTTCTCCGGACCCTGATCATTCGGACAAGCACAACCGGCGAGATTATGGTAATTCTTTCGTTTTTTTATGAAGACATCAAATTAAGGGAAGGTTTGCTCAGTGCGGTTAAGAAAGAATTTCCTGAAATCAATTCATTATTATATGTAATCAATTCGAAGGGAAACGATACAATTACCGATCAAAGCATTGAGATGTATAGCGGACGTGAGTTTATTCTTGAGCAAATGGAGGAACTGAAATTTGAAATCGGGCCAAAAAGTTTTTACCAAACCAATTCAGAACAAGCTTGTAATTTATATAAAGTAGTTCGTGAATTTGCACAGTTGCAGGGAAACGAAATTGTTTATGATTTATATACCGGAACCGGCACAATTGCCAATTTTGTGGCAAAACATGCGAAAAAAGTTATCGGGATTGAATATGTGCCTGAAGCAATTGAAGATGCCCGGAAAAACTCAGCATTAAATAATATTACTAACACGGTATTTTATGCCGGAGATATAAAGTCAGTTTTAAACAATGATTTCTATTTAAACAACGGATTTCCGGACATAATAATCACCGATCCTCCCAGGGCGGGAATGCATGACGATGTTGTTACATCAATAAATAATTCAGGTGCGCAAAAGATCATTTACGTAAGTTGTAATCCTGCAACACAGGCCCGCGATTTGGCACTGCTCGATTCTGAATACCGGGTAACTAAAATTCAACCTGTTGATATGTTTCCTCATACTCACCACGTTGAAAATGTGGTGTTGCTGAAAAAGAGATTTAATTAAATAAAACAGGCAATCCTATCCATTTTTAATTGTCAATTTGTTACGGTGTTAAAGGCAACAATAACAGTGTTAAATTTATTTGGCATTTTTTTTGCTTATTTTGGACACAGATTTACAAATATCCTAATTTCAAGCAATTATGAAAAAAATAGTTTTAATAATGCTACTCGCATTTCCATCACATCTGTTTGGTCAAAACGGATGTAATTTTTTTGATCATCGAAAGATAGAAATAGAAAAAACAACTTTGAATACCATTCAAAGCGATTTCGGTCCTGCATTTGTCAACGATGAATTGTGGTTTTCGGCCTTTACTGATGAGGAAATCGCCAAATTATCGAAAGGTCAAACTAAAGGCGTTTTCTATAATTTGTATAGTTCAAAAGTTGATAATGAGGGGAATGTAACTGGTTCGAAAAACAATCAATTGGAAAAGCTCAGTGCTGGTTATCATGCTGGTCCTGTGTCATGGTGCGAAAATACCAAAGAGCTTTTTGTAACTGTAAATAATTTTGAAAATCCTGAAATCAGAAACAAAGTGTACCGGAAAGCTGACATCAGGTTAAAAATAATAATTGCCGAAAAGGTTGATGGAATTTGGAAACTTAAAGAAGAATTACCATTTAATGATTCAACTTATTCAGTTGGCCACCCTTCAATTTCTGTAACCGGCGATACTTTGTTTTTTGCATCAAATAAACCAAATACCGGCTTTGGCGAAAGCGACATTTACATGTCAGTTCGTAAAGACGGAAAGTGGGGAGATCCTGTAAATCTGGGTGAAAAGGTTAATTCTCCCAAAGACGAAATGTTTCCGTTCTTTTTTGATGGGTCGGTTTTATTTTACGCAACCAATAAGGGAGAGAAAGAAAATAGTAATCTGGATCTGAAATACGTTTGCAAAACAGGCAATGGTTTTGGAGAATCCAAATCGCTTGACAAATTTAATACTGAAATGGATGATTTTGGATTGATAATACACCCAAAAGGCAAAGTAGGTTATTTCGCATCGAGAAGAGCTGGAGGCATGGGTGATGACGATATTTACAAAGTCACTTTCAAAGGAGAATATAATTTGGAACTGATTGTAATGGATAAAAAAACCATGCAACCTTTTCCGAATCCAAAAGTTAAATTCAGCGATAACGTTGCCGGTGTTTTGTCCGGACTTTTAATATCACGGGCATTACCGGAGAATTCAACAATTCTGATTACCACTGAAATCGAAGGTTATCAGAATTCATCAAAAGATATCACCACTGTTGGCAAACCTTTTGGCATAATCAGAGATACTTTATGGATTGAAAAGGTGGAAGTTAAACAGATATTTGTGCTGGAAAATATTTTCTATGACTTTGACAAGTGGAATATTTTACCTGAATCGGAAATTGAACTGAATAAACTGATAAAAATACTGAACGATAATCCTACATGGAAAGTTGAACTGAGCTCGCACACCGATGCCAGGGGAAGCGATTCGTACAATATGAGATTAAGTCAGAGAAGATCGGATTCGGCCGTAGGTTACATCATTAAAAATGGAATCAGCAAAGATCGGATCATAGCAAAAGGTTACGGCGAAACTCAATTGGTTAATCATTGTAAAAATGGCGTGAAATGTACTGATGAGGTTCACAGGCAAAATCGTCGTACCGAGTTTAAAATACTTGAAATGGATAATAAATAAGGGTCTAAAGTAAATTGAGAAAAAGAGGCTGAACTGTTAAAATTTAGTCTCTTTTTTATTTCCGTAAGTTATAAGCAATAAATAAACTATTTTAGTGGCACTTATTCACAAAGAATTCAGAAACGCTTTTAAATACAATGTTTTATAAACCTAAAATTAACCAGATATGATACGAATAGTTCTTTTTATGTTGGCAGTATTTCCAATGGTTAGTAATGCACAAAGTGGTTGTAATTTTTTTGATTTCAGAAAACTGGAAATTGAAAAAACAAATCTGAATACAACTCAAAGCGACTTTGGGCCTGCCTTCGTTGAAGATGAGCTGTGGTTTTCGGCCTTTACCGATGAAGAAATCCGAAGGTTGGCCAAAGGTGATAACAAAGATATTTTTTATAATCTGTATAATGTTAAAACCGATGAAGAGGGGAATGTAACAGGTTCAAAAAATGTTCAGTTCGAAGCAATTAGTGCCGGATTTCATGCAGGGCCGGTTTCTTATTGCAAAAAAACACAGGAGCTTTTTGTAACCTTAAGCAATTTTGATAATCCTGAAATTAAAAACAATGTTTACCAAAAAGCCGAAATCCGATTAAAGATAATTATTACAAAAAAAATTAACGGGGTTTGGACAGTTACAGAAGAATTTCCATACAACAACCCAACCTATTCTGTTGGGCATCCTTCAATTTCTATTACCGGCGACACTTTGTTTTTTGCTTCCAACAAACCAACCTCTGGTTTTGGACAGAGCGATATTTATATGTCAATCAGGAAAGATGGTAAATGGGGAGACCCAATAAATTTAGGCGATAAGGTGAATTCAGCATACGATGAAATGTTCCCGTTCTTTTTCGATGGTTCGGTTTTGTTTTATTCCACCAACAAAGGGAAAAATAAAAAAGATGATTTCAACCTTGAATATATATGTAAAACCGGAGATAGTTTTGGCAACCCGAAATCGTTGGATCAATTCAATACCAAAAAGGATGATTTTGGATTAGTGATACATCCAAAGGGAAAAGTGGGGTATTTTGTTTCGAGACGAAATGGAGGAATTGGCGACGACGATATTTACAAAGTTACTTTTAAAGGCGAGCATAATTTGGGACTGGTTGTAATGGACAGAAAATCAATGCAGGCCCTTCAAAAACCAAAAGTTAAATTCAGCGATAATATTTCCGGTGCTTTCAGCGGATTTCTGCTTACAAGGCTATTACCTGAAAATTCGACGCTAATTGTTACTTCGGAGTTGGAAGGTTATCAGAATTCATCAAAAAACATCACCACAGTTGGCAAACCTTATGGAATTATTAAAGATACAATTTGGGTTGAAAAGGTTGAAGTAGGGCAAAAATTTGTTCTGGAAAATATTTTTTATGACTATGATAAATGGGATATTCTTCCTGAATCGGAGGTTGAATTGAACAAATTAATTGCAGTGATGAAAGATAACCCAAGCTGGAAAGTAGAATTGGGTTCGCATACCGATGCCAGGGGAAGCGATTCGTACAATGAAGTTTTAAGTCAGAAAAGATCTGATTCGGCTGTTGCATTTATAATTAACAACGGCATCAGCAAGGATCGGATTATTGCAAAAGGATACGGTGAAAGTCAGTTAATCAATCATTGTAAAAACGGAGTGGAGTGTCCTGACGAAGTTCACCGGCAGAATAGGCGTACCGAATTTAAAATTCTGGAAATGGATGGAAAATAGTGGGTATAACTAACAAAAAAAATGCTGCGCCAAATCGGTGCAGCATTTTTTTTGCCTGAAACACTATTCAAAAGCCGTTTAAATGCATTAAAACTGTTGGTAATAAAAGTAAAAATCCCAAGACAGTTAGAATTATTATAAATGGAGCCACCCATTTAAACCATTTTTCATAAGGAATTCGTGCAATTCCCAAAACACCGATCAATACTCCTGAAGTTGGTGTAATCATATTGGTAAATCCGTCACCGAGTTGAAATGCTATCACAGTTGCCTGTCGCGAAATCCCAATCAAATCAGAAAATTGCGACATCATTGGCATGGTTAAAGCTGCTTTTCCCGAGCCACTTGGAATAAAAATATTCAAAAATGTCTGAATAAGGTACATCATACTTATAGAACCTACTTTCCCTAAATCGGCCATCGATTCAGAAACATAATATAATATAGTGTCGATAATTTTTCCATCTTTCAGAATTACAATTATTCCTCCGGCCAAACCAACCACAAGGGCTGCCGATAAAATATCCTTTGCCCCTTCAATAAACGATTTTGTTATTTCATTTGCGGTTTTCCCGATTGCAATCCCCGACAAGATTCCCAACGCCAGGAACAAAGTTGCTATTTCCATTACATACCAGTTGTAACCCATCACACCGATTATCAGAAAAACAATTGTAAAAGTGAGCAGATTCAAAATATAGTAATGTACTGTTTTACGAAGCGTAAGAATTCCTGCCAAAATAAAAACGGCTGAACTGATTGGCACTGCCGGAAAACGCAGCGTACTGTTCCCGATTTTCAGGTCTGTAACCGGATAAAAAACAGAAAAAAGAATGAGTGCGATTGAAAGCAATCCAAATGAAATCCATGCAATTCGAGGTACAATAAAATTGAATTCCATGCTTGTTTCTGAGTTGCGCGATCTCCAGTATTGATCTTCTTCATAAACCAGCGATTTTTTCGGGTTTTTGTGAATTTTGGCAGCGTATCGTAAAATAAATACAAAACCAACTACACTGATAACCAACCACATGAATATGCGATATTCAATTCCTGAAAACAGGGGCAGGTTTGATAAACCCTGAGCAATTCCAACTGTGAAAGGATTTAAAAAAGCGCCCGCAAAACCCAGGGCCGCCGCCACAAAACACAACGAAACGCCAACAATCGAATCATACCCCATCGAAATGGCAAGCGGAACAAAAATGATGGTAAACGCAATTGTTTCCTCACTCATTCCAAAAACAGCCCCAAACAAACTGAAAATGAACATTATACCAGTAAGGATGATATTGTTTACTCCGATTTTTCGAAGCAGTTTTGATTTTTCCCATTTTTTCGAAAATTGCAGAAATGTGTAAATACCGATATCAATCGCCTTACTTTCATTAAGAATCCAGAAAGCCCCGCCAATCATCAGAATAAAAGCGATAATATTGGCGGTATTTACAAAACCATCATAAAACGCCGAGAATATCTGCCATGTTTGTGCATTGCTCTCAATAAACTCAAACGACTGGTTTTGAATTACTTCGCGTGGTATATCGTTTACGATAACTGTTTCTCTTTTAAATTCTCCTCCCGGAATAATCCATGTTAAAACAGCGCAAAAAACAATCAGGCCAAAAATTATTACGTAGGTATGAGGTACTTTCTTAAGCATTAAATGAAATTTTATTTGCCGAAAATAACAAATAATGATTTGGAGTTATGATTTTTTTCAGGATTTTAAAAAGGAAAAATCACTTAATTGAGAAAACATTATCGGATTTGTCAAATCAATTTCGTATCTTTTTAAATGTGAAAAAATACCACTTTTTATGAAGATTTTATTGGAGAATATCAAAGAACTGGTGCAGGTTGTGGAAGAACCCCTGTTGTTCAGATCGGGCGCTGAAATGGGTACAGTTAAAACAATTCGGAATGCCTTTTTAATCATTCGCGATGAGGTAATTGAAGAATTCGGCAGAATGGATCAGTTAAAAGACAAATACATGGATGATGATCTTTTAATTGAAATTGATTGCTCCAACCGGCTTGTTTACCCGAGCTTTGTCGATTCACACACGCACCTGGTTTATTCCAACTCTCGCGAAAGTGAGTTTGTGAGCAGGATCAAAGGGCTTACTTATGAAGAAATTGCCCGTAATGGCGGCGGAATTTTAAATTCGGCAAAACGATTGCACGAAACTTCGGAAGAAGAGTTGCATAAATCGGCAATGGATCGCATTCTTGAAATTATGAAAACAGGTACCGGCGCTGTTGAGATTAAAAGTGGTTACGGTTTAAATACCGAAGACGAATTGAAAATGCTGCGGGTTATCCGAAAAATCAAAGAAACCTCCCCTATTTGCATCCGTTCAACCTTTTTGGGCGCTCATGCCGTTCCCGAAGAATTTAAAAACAATCCCTCAGAATATGTTGATATTGTGATAAATGAAATGATACCGCAGGTTGCTGCCGATGAACTCGCCGATTTTATTGATGTTTTTTGCGATAAAGGGTTTTTCTCCCAACAGGATACCGACAGGATTTTAATGGCCGGAATGAAATACGGACTGCGGCCAAAAATACATGCCAACGAACTTGGATATACCGGCGGTGTGCAGGTTGGGGTTAAATACAATGCTCTATCAGTCGATCATCTGGAGTATATTGGAGATGAGGAAATTGCGCTGTTAAAAAATACCGAAACCATGCCAACTGTTTTGCCGGGCGCTGCTTTTTTCCTCAATTTGCCATTATCTCCGGTGCGCAAAATGATTGATGCAGGCTTGCCTGTTGCTCTTGCTTCTGATTATAATCCCGGATCTTCTCCAAGCGGGAATATGAGTTTTATATCGTCGCTGGGGTGCATAAAATATGACATGTTACCCGAGGAAGTAATAAATGCCACCACGCTGAATGCCGCTTATGCAATGGGCGTCAGCGATTGTTTGGGAAGCATTTCAAAAGGGAAAATTGCCAATTTGTTTATCACTTCCGATGTGGACGGAATTGCCAGTTTGCCCTATCATTTTGGTTCCGATCTGATTGAAACTGTTATCATCAACGGGGAAATTCAAAATTTTTAGTTGCTGCAATAAATCATATCAAATAAAAATCAATCTCACTATTTTCGGTTTTTATTTAAGTTGAAAATCGTTTCAAATGAAAAAAATCATCGAATGTGTTCCCAATTTCTCGGAAGGAAGAAATATGGCTGTTATTAAGGAAATTACAGATGCCATTGAAAGTGTTGAAGGAATAAAACTACTTGATGTTGATCCCGGAAAAGCGACCAACCGCACGGTTGTAACTTTTGTAGGTTCACCGGAAGAGGTCGTTGAAGCTGCTTTTCGGGGAATTAAAAAAGCCGCCGAGGTAATCGATATGAGAAATCATACAGGCGAACATCCGCGTTTTGGTGCAACAGATGTTTGTCCGCTGGTACCGGTGGCAAATGTTACCATGGACGAGGCAGTTGAATATGCCCGAAAACTGGCAGAAAGAGTAGGGAACGAACTGGGAATTCCTGTATTTTGTTACGAATTTGCAGCGTTTAATGAGGAAAGAACAAGCCTCGCCAATTGCCGTTCAGGAGAATATGAGGCTTTAAAAGAACGAATTTCAAGTGAGAAATGGAAACCCGATTTCGGTCCGAACCGGTGGTCTGAAAGCGTTGCAAAAACGGGCGCTTCCGCCATTGGCGCACGAAATTTTCTGGTGGCATACAATGTAAATCTGAATACAACTTCAACGCGGCGCGCAAATTCAATTGCATTCGATATTCGTGAAGCAGGCCGTGTTAAACGCGAAGGAGATCCAATTTCCGGAAAGATAATTACCGATGAAAACGGAGAACCAGTGCGAATGCCGGGAACACTGAAGAAAACACGTGCAATTGGTTGGTATATCGAAGAATATGGAATTGCACAGATTTCGATCAATCTTACTGATATTTCTGTTACGCCTGTTCATGTTGCATTTGATGAAGTTTGTGAAAAAGCCCGTTTACGCGGAATCAGGGTTACCGGCTCCGAACTGGTTGGATTAATTCCGTTGCAGGCGATGCTGGATGCAGGAAAATATTTTCTTCAAAAACAACAACGTTCAGCCGGAATTTCGGACGATGAAATCATAAAAATTGCAATCAAATCTCTCGGGTTAAATGAACTGGCTCCTTTCGATCCGAAAAAGAAAATTATTGAATATGTGATTGCCGAAGATTCAGGCAAAAAACTGGTTGAAAATACCTTAAAACAATTTGCAGAAGAGACTGCCTCCGAATCTCCGGCACCCGGTGGCGGCTCAATTTCGGCTTATGTTGGCGCTTTGGGCGCAGCGCTTGGAACAATGGTTGCAAATCTTTCTGCGCATAAACGCGGTTGGGAAAACCGGTGGGAAGAATTTTCAGGTTGGGCTGAAAAAGGGAAATATTTTCACTCTGCACTTTTAAATTGTGTTGACGAAGATACACAGGCATTTAACCGGATAATGAGTGCATTTGAATTGCCAAAAAACACGGAGCAGGAAATTGCTGTTCGAAAAAATACCATTCAGGAAGCCACAAAAAATGCCATTGAAGTACCTCTGAAAGTGATGCAACTGGCGCACGATTCAATGGACGTATTAAAAGCGATGGCCGAAACAGGAAATCCGAATTCAGTTTCCGATGCCGGTGTTGGAGCGCTTTGTGCCAGAACTGCAGTTGAAGGCGCTTTTTTAAATGTAAAAATTAATGCGGCAGGTTTAAAGGATGAAATATTTCTGAGAAACAGTCTCGAAACTGCAAATAACATTCTTTCTTCAGCCAGGAAATCGGAAGCTGAAATTTTAAAAATTGTTTATCAGAAGATCGGGGGTTAGTTTTATTTTTTTAGCATCAAATATTAATTCTTTGTTAAAAAACAGGATTTCTTATTAAAGAATTATTTCTTTATTTAAAGTTTAACTATTTTTGAATCGAAATCAAAAGTAGAATTTCATCAATAAAGAAATGAGCAATTCTGAAATAAATAAGAAAAACAACCCTGTTCCGGAACCAACACTGCGAAGGCTGCCCGGTTATTTGTTTTTTCTTCAAAAAATAAAGGAAGAAGGATTGCTCAATATATCAGCGCCAGTTATAGGGAAGAGTTTGAATTGCGACCCTACGCAGGTTGTGAAAGATTTGGCTTGTACGGGAATAAAGGGAAAACCAAAGGTTGGGTACAATACATACGAACTGATTCATGCACTTGAGGATTTTCTGGGATTCAACCGAACCAACGAGGCTTTTCTGGTGGGCGCCGGAAATCTCGGATCGGCGCTAATGGCCTACCAGGAACATCAATCGCTGGGTTTGAAAATTATTGCGGCATTCGATGTCGATAATAATAAAATAGGAAAGCTCATTGGTGGAATTTACGTGTTGGAATACAATAAATTATTTCATTTGACTGACCGGCTGAATGTAAAAATTGGAATTCTTACAACACCAAACCACGCGGCTCAGGATGTTGCCGAAGATTTGGTCAATTGCGGAATTAAAGCCATTTGGAATTTCACTTCGGCAAACCTGGTTTTACCCGATAAAATAATTGTTCAAAATACCTCAATGAGTTCATACGCAGCAGTTCTGCTGCGACGATTAACCGATTCAGAGTACTAACGCAAATACAATAATCATGAAAAATTTAAAATCTATTTTAGACTGTGTGAAAAATAAAATAAAGAAATATTTCTTTATTACGACAAAAACTGACATTAATCATGAATGTGAAAAGTTGTTTAATGGCAACGAAAATACCGAGTCGCAGGAAGAAATAAAATTAGCAAAAGAATACGTTGAAAGTTATACAGTTACCACGCGTTGGCAAACACTTTAAATTTATTGAATCAGGCATTTTATCAATCAATTAAGTATATAAAAGAAAGGACATGAGAAAATTTATTATTTCTGTTTCGGGAGAAAAGTTTGAGGTTGATGTTGAAGAGGTATCTCCCGACAAAGTTTACACTTCTTCAAAAGCAAATGGCACACGAATGGGCGAATACAATCAAAATGTTAAAGGATCGTTAATTCCCAGCAAAGCAGGAGTTGTTAACATTGATTCACCCATGCCCGGAAACATTGTACGGATTTTGGTTAAACCGGAGGATGAAGTTTCAACAGGACAAAAATTGTTTGTTTTGGAATCAATGAAAATGGAGAACGAAATTGCAGCGCCATCTTCCGGACGTGTAGCCGGCATTAAAGTAAATGTTGGAGATGCTGTTGCCGCCGGGCAAAATATTATGGTTTTGGAATAAAGCAGGTAAACTATGACAAAAATTAAAATTACAGAAACTGTTCTCAGGGATGCTCATCAGTCACTAATTGCTACACGGATGACGTTAGACGAGATGTTACCAATTGTTGAAAAGCTCGATGATATTGGATATCATTCATTGGAAGCATGGGGAGGCGCTACTTTTGACAGTTGCCTGCGTTTTTTAAATGAAGATCCATGGCATCGGCTAAGAGAAATTAAAAAGCTGGCTAAAAAGACACCACTTCAAATGTTGCTGCGTGGTCAAAACTTGTTGGGCTACAAACACTATTCTGATGATATTGTTGAATATTTTATTCAAAAGTCGATTGCCAACGGAATGGATATCATCCGTATTTTTGATGCGCTGAATGACCCGCGAAATGTTGAAACATCCATAAATGCATGTAAAAAAGAAGGAGGTCATGCCCAGGCTACAGTATCCTATACAACGAGCCCTGTACATACCCTCGAATTATTTGTTGAAGATGCCAAACGACTTGAATCAATGGGAGCTGATTCTCTTTGCATTAAAGATATGGCCGGTTTGTTGCTGCCCTATTCGGCCTTTGAGTTAATCAGTACATTAAAAAAGAACATTAATATCCCGATAGCTCTGCATACCCATTATACCAGCGGTGTCGCTTCCATGACTTACCTTAAAGCCGTTGAAGCCGGAGTGGATGTAATTGACTGTGCAATATCACCTTTGGCCATGGGAACATCTCAGCCTCCTACAGAGGCTTTGGTTGCTTCGTTACAGGGAACAGAACGTGATAGCGGACTTGATTTAGGCAAGTTGAGTGAGATTGCCGATTATTTTCGTCCAATCAGGGAAAAATACATTGCGTCAGGATTGCTTGATACCAAAATGTTGGGAGTTGATGTAAATGCTTTGATTTACCAGGTTCCCGGAGGAATGTTGTCTAATTTGATATCACAACTCAAACAGTCGAATGCCGAAAGTAAATACGAAGAAGTATTGCGCGAAGTGCCTCGTGTTCGTGAAGATTTTGGTTATCCTCCGCTGGTTACCCCGACAAGTCAGATTGTGGGAACGCAGGCTGTTTTTAATGTACTGATGGGAGAAAGGTATAAAATGGTTCCAAAAGAATCGAAAGCGCTGGTAAAAGGTGAATACGGAAAAACACCCGGAATCATATCGGATGAAATTATTAACAAGATACTGGGTGATGAAGAACGTATTACCTGTCGTCCGGCCGATTTACTGGCGCCGGAACTTGGATTAGCAATTGAAGCGGTTAAAGAATATGCTGAACAGGACGAGGATGCCCTTTCTTATGCAATGCTTCCTCAGGTAGCAGAGAAATTCTTTAAGGCCCGGAAACTGGGATTTCCTTCAAATGGAAAAGAGGCATCCATGGCAGTAAAACCGGTTACCATTGACAAGAACGGCATTGACAAAAAAGTGGTGGCTGCCATAGCAACAACAGTTGCAATCATGGCCAGCGGGGAGGGGAAAGCGTTGAAAATTCAGAACATTCAAAAATACAGTCCCTGGTCAATGTCAGCCAGATACAATTATTAGTGATTACATTTTTGAGTCTGCTCCTAAAAGTAGAAAATCATTGAATTTTCAATTTTTTCGGAGTGGGCTCATTTTTAATTCTGATTTTTACAGATTTATCGGTGTACTTCAGTTGCAATATAAAATTCCACTATGTTCAACCGAAGTAAAATATTTATAGAAAGCAAAGTTGTTTACAGCGCTAGATTTATCACCGTAATCCCCGCCCCGCCAAAATCAACATGCTCATCCTTAAATGATTTCACCATTGGTTCGGCTTTCAAATAGGAGCGGATTATTTCCTTTAAAATGCCATTTCCCTTTCCGTGTAAAACCCGCAATTGGCTCACTTCGAACATAATCGCTTCGTCGATAAATTCCTGTATGATTGAAATGGCTTCCTCTGCCCGTTTTCCGCGAATATCAATTTCCGATTTAAAAGTCATCCGTTTTTCCGATAGGTTTGAAATTAAACGCGATTTGCCTGCTCCCCGGTTTTTCTCAATCCGTTTTGCTTCGTTGTTGCTTAACCTTTCAATTTGATCGATGGGAAGCGATGTAATCAACTGGCCAAATGCAATTACAACATTTTTTTTATTGATTTCGATGAGGTCGCCAACTGTATTTTGTCCCGTAATCCGAACTTTGTCCCCCGGTTTCAGTTCATTACTTTCCTCAGGAATTTCCTCCAAAATAATCGGTTTTGGTTTTTCAGATCTTCGCTCGTTGCGCTCCTTTTCACGTTCGTACAGTTTTTTTATTTTTTGATCGATGGTTTTATCTTCAGCCGAAGTTTTTTCAATTATCTCGTTTTTCAGCGTTACAATATTTTCGCGGGCCTGCCTGGTTTTTTCTTTTTCGGCCTGCTCCTTTTTTATTTCATTAATCGTGTTTTCAATCTTTTTGTTTACCCCCGAAAGAAGTTGTTCTGCCTCTTCCCTGGCCTTTTTCATGATTTCCTTTCGCTGCTTTTGGGTTTCCTTCAGTTCTGTTTCATAACTGGCGGCCATTTCGTCCAATATCTTTTCGACTTTTCTGATTTTCTCACGTTTGCTTTCCCAGTAACGTTTGTCGCGGTTGATTTGCCGCAGGTTTCGGTCGAAATCGATGTGATCTTTCCCGATTTTCTCAGTCGCTTTGGCAAGAATATCTTCGGGCAACCCAATTTTTCGGGCAATTTCGAATGCAAACGAACTTCCGGGTTTCCCTATTTCAAGCTGAAACAGTGGATTCATATTTTGCGAATCGTACAACATCGCGCCGTTTTCAATTCCATCAGCAGATGATGCAAAATGTTTTAAATTAGTGTAATGAGTTGTAATTACACCAAAAGTGCGCATTTGATTCAGTTTGTCGAGAATCGATTCGGCAATGGCACCACCCAGCATCGGTTCGGTTCCGGTTCCAAATTCGTCGATTAAAATTAATGTGGTTTCGTCGCTGTTTTTTACAAAATGTTTCATGTTCAGCAGGTGCGAACTGTAGGTGCTCAGATCGTTTTCCAACGACTGCTCATCGCCAATGTCAATAAAAATCCGGCTGAAAATTCCGGTTTTGCTGCCTTCGCTTAACGGGATAAGAAGTCCGCATTGCAGCATGTATTGGAGCAATCCTACTGTTTTCAGACAAACTGATTTTCCACCTGCGTTGGGACCTGAAATCAGTAATATGTGTTTTTCAGTTGTTAACTCGATACTCAATGGAACGATTTTGCGTTTCTCCCTTTTCAGGGTTTTCATTAAAAGCGGGTGAATGGCTTGTAGCCAGTCGATAACCGGATTAGCAGAGAACTCAGGTTTTATAGCTTTAAATTCAACTGCCAAAAGCGCTTTTGAACGGATAAAATCTATTTCTCCCAAAAAATCATAAGAGTAAAACAAATCATCGAGATAAGGGCGGATGTCATTGGAAAAATCAGTCAGAATCTTAACGATTTCGCGTCTTTCGGCATATTCGAGTTCGCGGATTTCGTTGTTCATTTCCACAATCTCGTTCGGCTCAACATACGATGTTTTTCCGGTTGACGATTCATCGTAAATAATCCCTTTTAGTTTACGTTTGTTACCCGCCGAAATAGGAATTACTGCCCGCCCGTCGCGGATTGAAACCGTTGCATCTTCTTCAACCAGGCCATCTTTTTGTGCCTGTTTTAGAATAGCATGAAGGCGTTTTGTCATGTTTGACTGCCGTGTAAGAATATCGCGACGGATACGCGCCAGTTCTGAAGTTGCATTGTCGCGTATTTTCCCGAATTTGTTCAGAATACTGTCGATTCGGTCGTAAATATAAGGGTACACCTGGATGTTGGCAGTTTTCCTTTTCAGCAAAGGAAAAACTTCCTCTTCCTGTTTATTGAAAAAGAAAACAATGGCCCGAACCGATTCGAGAGAACGTTTCAGATCGAACAGTTCTGATGTTTCAAGAAAACGCCCTTCAATCCTGATTTTTTGGAGCGCTTCGCGCAAATCGTAAAAATGGCTCGAAGGAAAACTGTCGAACTCGCGGACAATCCTGCAAAACTCGTCAACTTCGCCCAATTGGGTTGCAATGCTTTCGAAATCGTTTTGAAACTGCATTTCGTCAACCCATTCAATTCCCATGTTGCTGAGGCATTTCTCGTGCAACATTTCGCGAATTCGGTCGAAACCTATTTTCGATTCAAAATTTTCAGGATAAAATTTTTGCATTTACTCGATTCAAATTCTGCGCAAAAATAGGAAAGAAAGTTAAAGTTCCGAGTTTAAAGTTCCGGGTTTAAAGTTGAAAGTACGGAGTTTGGTTTTCAATTGAAGTTTTAATGTAATACATTCAGGATTAAGCCTCTTTAAAAAAACCTTATTCTTGATTTTTTGACCTTAGTAACTTATCAACCACCAAATGAAGAAAACCTTATTTACCTTATTATCAAAAATTAAAGTGATTTACGAATTCTAACTGAATAAGGTTCAGGAATTTATATCAATCCTGGCTACTAAGGTGCAAAAAATTGAAAATAAGGTTTTTAAAGAATAGGAGACTTTGAACTTTAAACTCTGAACATTGAACCTGCCCGTCCGGTCAGGCGGGCTCTGAACTTCTCTAATCTTTTGGTACTTTCTCTCCCGGATATCGGTCGGCGTATTCTTTCCAGAACAATTTTACTTCATTTTTCATCTCTTTCGAAAGCGCCAGAATTCCAAACAGGTTGGGAATTGTCATTAATGCAATAGTAATCCCCGAGAGTGTCCAAATGATTGTAGTGTCGGTAAACGATGCAATGAAAAAACCGATGACATAAACAATATGATAGTAAATAACTTTACTTGAACCAAATAAATAGGTAATTGCCCTGTCTCCATAATATGACCAACTGATTGCAGTTGAAAAGGCAAATAATAGCAGTCCAACGGCAACAATGTATTTCCCGTAATTGCCAAACCAGCTTTTAGTAAAGGCAATTGTTGTTAATGGAGCGCTGTGCAACAACGATTTCCCGGAAAGGTTTAGCCCACTTCTACTCACCAGTTTTCCGTTTTTTACATCAATTTGTCCTGAAAATGGTTGATTGTTGAACCATACTTTTACATCTTCGGCAACCGAACGTGAATGTAAAATGGTTGGCTGATTTTGAATTACTCCTTCGGCAACTATGAAACTGCCTGTGAAAGCCTCAATATTTGTATTTCCAATCAGGTACTGATGCAGATTTTCAACTTCCTCCGCGTTGGTTTCTGAGTAGGTTACGTTTAAAAATAAAAGGTCGGCTTCCTGGAATTTATTTTCATATTTTTCACTCCAAACTCCCGATGATAATAAAACCAAACCGGTTAATGAACAAATAATAATGGTATCGATAAATGGTTCGAGCAATGCAACCAAACCTTCAGAGACCGGTTCGTGGGCGCGGGCGGCAGCATGTGCAATCGGCGCTGAACCCTGTCCTGCTTCGTTCGAAAACAAGCCCCTGTTTACTCCGCGGTTAAAGGCAAAAGCTATACTTCCTCCCAAAAAACCGCCAACAGCAGCGGTGCCTGTAAATACATCGCCAAAAATGGCAACCAGCGACGGAATTATGTTTTCGTAATTATAAAGAATAACAGCCATTGCGCCAACAAAATAAATTAACGCCATTATAGGAACAAGTCGCGAAGTTACCTGCGCTATGCGTTTGATTCCCCCTATAATTACAAATCCGAGCAGAACCGCTAAAATTCCTCCGGTTAACATGTGGTTGATGCCAAACGTTTCGAACATCGAATTGGAGATACTGTTGATTTGCGGCAAACTACCCGTGCCAAAAGAGGACAAAACCGTGGCAACAGCAAAAATCACAGCCAGCCATCGAAGTTTCAACCGGTTTTTCATGTAATACATTGGTCCTCCCGAAATCGAACCGTCTTCGGCTTGTTCGCGATATTTGTGAGAAAGTGTGACCTCAACAAACTTGGTGGTCATACCAACGGCTGCGGTTACCAGCATCCAGAAAAGCGCTGCCGGACCGCCCAGGTGAATGGCAAGCGCAACACCTGCAATATTTCCGGTGCCCACAGTTCCCGACAATGCCGTGGTTAATGCCTGAAAGTGCGACGTATCGCCTATATCACCTGCTTTATCAAATTTACCGCGGACAATACGCAATGAATATTTCAGGTACCTGAACTGTGGAAATTTCAGGTAAATGGTAAAAAATAACCCGGTTCCCAATAACAAAAAAACGAACCATTGCGATCCGCCCACATAACTGTCGATGATTGAAAGAATTTCGTTGAGTTTGTTCATTTCCGGCTGATTTTTTATTATTTCCGCTAAAAATAGTAATCTCTTTTAATTTGGGCTTACTAATGAATTGTTAAATGTGGAAAATGTAAAATTAAAACGAGTTTAACCTTATTTAGCCGGAAATAGTTTATATTTGGTTTGAAAGAAAA
>Ga0351903_1023_pt1 | contig 39625 bp, 34 predicted proteins | sample BONcelHT113001D6_FD_206874 | JGI IMG/M metagenome (GOLD analysis project Ga0351903, IMG submission 206874) | Enriched cells from coal bed in the Powder River Basin, Montana, United States - BONCAT cells T11 rep1 HSBNCT.T11.300.1.D6 ... | reverse complement strand
ATCGCAACTCTGGACCTGGCCCTTCAATGATATCCGGGCCCAGCTCTTGGGTTGCGACGCCTCATCGGCCCAATTCTGTACGCAATACTACTATTTAAAGGTTGCCTTTCAGCAAACTTCTACTGCGTCCATTGTTGGCCTAATTTGAAAGGTGTTCGTGCTATTTATATCTTTTGGCTCATCCGGACTTACCCATGAAGGGAAATCGCGAAATGGACCAGAAAACTTGAACCCTTTTCGGCAGCCATTGTGATCGAAGTTCGTATTTAAAGATTTCGCCCCATCATGCCTCCCCAGTTTTGATCAGGAGGCGGAAGCAAAGCCCTCGAACCCATCGCATCGGCCTTCACCCTTAAGGGATGATGGGTATTTAAAGATAGCGCAACAAAAAAGAAGGAAATCAAGCGGCTGGATTTTAGATAATATTAACCATATTAAACCATTTCGGACAGATATGCCTATCATCTGCACAGGAAGCAGTAACCTTGCGCTATCAACTTCGCTTGAGAATTATGAGGGTTACGTCGGATGAGGCGGGCTTTACCTTGGAATAATCCAGCAGATTCTTCTCCGCAACCATCAGTATCTCCGAGGCGGGGCGATCCCTATTGTTTATGACCAGATTTATCAGCCGCTCTATGCCGAATTGCTTCTTAAAGCCGTTCTCAGCTTCAACGACACCATTGGAATACATGACCATGACATCGCCCGGCTGAATGGGTATGAGCGTCTTTTCCAGCTCCATCCTATCCAGCATACCAAGAGCAATGCCTCCCCCACCCAATGTATCCACCATCCCTCCTGGATCAACGATGAAAGGAGGATTGAAGCCGGCATTCACATACTCTAAAGTGTGATTTACGGGATCTAATAGAGCATAAAAGCATGCCAGATTAGTTCCGTGACCATGCTGATTTATCTGCGAATTCAGGTCACTGATAGCCTTGGCCGGATCCAATTTATCAGGCGAGGCGCGAATGAGCGTTCGCGACATGATGGCAAGCATGGCCGCCTGGACACCATCTCCTCCCACACCCGCCATGGCGAAGGCAATTTTATCATCTGCGCGGGTAATATCATAGATATCAAAACTATTCATCTCAGAAGGCCAGTAAAGCGTCCGGATCTCGTACCCCTCTTCCTGTGGCACATGTGCCGGAACCAGATTGCGCTTTACTCCCTCGAGAAAGGCCATTTCCTTGCCAGAGCCGCCCCGTAAAACCGCATCATCCTCCTGCCTTGCCACATATCCCTTAAGACCCCGCGCCATTTTATTGAAGGAGACTGCTAAGACAGCCAGCTCGCCTGAGGTCTTCGCCTCGACGTCAAACTCGCCGCGCGAAATTTTCTCAGTCACGCCGACAAGAGAGGTTATCTGGCCTTCGATCCTTCTGCTAAGCCACCATCCTGCCCCCAGCACAAGAAATATAGTGAGGACGAAGATGATCAGCGCATAATTGCGAACTCTTCGCGAGGCATCATTCAAGCCGGCAGTTACGCTCCTGGCAACATCCTTGATACCTGAATCTATGTATCGCGCCGGCAGGCTCATCTCTTCGGCAGGATAGGCAATGCAGAATATCCAGCCAAGTGTAGTTATGCGCGAGAAAGCCACATAACCGTCCCCATTCCCCAGACCCACCACATTGGAACCGAAGCTTTCACTTAACATGCCTTTGCCCAGCGCCCTAACCTCGGGGTTGGTTGATTCAAAGAGATTATCTGCAACGAAGAGGTCTTTCAGATCGTTTTCCGGCTTATTTTTGGGCCGGTATATTATCAGGCCGGACGAATCCATAATAAAGGGATATCCTCTTCCCTTCAGGGACGACAGGTCGCTGTAAATCGGATTTAAGGAGACATCCATTCCCGCGATGCCTGCAAACACACCGTCCCGAAAGATCGGAGTGGTAACGGTGATTGCATAATTTCCATTACCATCCACATGGGGCCCGGTCCAGATGGTCTTCTTCTTTTGCCTGGCCTGAGTATAATACGGCATATCCTTGTAACCGAAGGGCGCCGTGTTACTGAGAGTCTTATTGCTGTAAGGCCAAACTGCTAGCACCCCATCCTCGGTTCCGATATAGGATAGGTACAATGACGATTTGGCCTTGTGAAGTGCTTGCATAATCCTGGCAGGTGCACAAAGAGATCTTACGGTAGCATCTCTTATCTCAGAAGTTGTCTGGTTAGAACCAATTGGGGCAACCCATATTCCAGGAGGAGTACAGCTCTCGTTTGCAGAACCGGTGGCCACATATCCGGCGACAAGTTCGTTTTCAGAAGCAATACGCCCGAAGAACTCGTCGTACTGGCGGGCCTTCGCGATAGCGAGCTGTACCTGATCGGCATCGCCTTGGTCGACCGCCAGAGCTGAGCGGTTCAAGGATGTGCTGAGGCTGGTGATATTGCTTTGAACGTCCATTGATGCCTGGTTCATCTCCACTAGAGATACGATCCCTAGAATTACCATAGGTAGCAGAGCAAAAGCTACCAGAACCACCAGGAGCTTTTCCCTTAATCCATCGATGCCAGCCATTTTTCCATCCATTGACCTGGGTGGTATAAACTCTTTTCAGCATTCATTGCAAAAACTATTTATTGGTACTATCCGAATAAATATTGTGAAAGGGCCCTATGAATTTCTCCAGCCCCTGAGCAGGCTGAAGGCGGCATACCAACGCTTTGAAAGGACCGTGTGGGCAATGAACGCCGCAATACTGTCCATCGTCGTTTACGCCCTGGCAGAGATTATCGGCCTTCCCGACTTTATGGGCTTCTATTATCAGGACGTGCCTCTCCTCAGGGCATCACCAGCCATTCTATCCATAATCCTCGGCCTGGCTGGGGCCACGATCATCAAGAGGCGGAAAAAGGTAGATATCTTTCCCCTCTTGGGGGCACAGCTTTCCGAGAAAGCCCGCACCGCTTACGACAATCGCGACGTTGATTCTCTGCCCATGCAAAACCTGGCCGACGAGATCAAAGCCAGCCTAAATAAAATCAAGCCCTCTGAGATTCTCAATTCACGGCAGATAAGTGGCAGAGCATTTGCCATCGTAATCTTATCAGGCGCTGCCCTTCTCTTAGCCCAGAGCGAGATTGTCACTCCATCGGATTTCCAGTCTCTCGCCGATCTGAGGGACAAAGCCCTTTCCGCTTTTGAAAATGCTGCGCCAACGCAAAGCACAAGCCAGGAAAGAAACCTCACAGGCAACCTCTTCGGCAATCCGTCTCTGGCTATCTTAAATGAGAACAAGATGGAAATTGTGCTTTATCCGGGAATAGGAGCCGGATCTCTGGCCAGAAACACAAAGCCCGTGGAGCGTGTATTCCAGCAATCCCAGGCAGGAGAGGCAGCAGCCGTTCCCTCTGAGCTCTATATCGAGAGCCTTCCTCCCCAAAACAAGGATATAATAAAGAAATACTTCACGATTCTGTCCCAAAGCGATAGATGAAGATTAACTGATTACCTTTTTGATCCTGCCCTTGCAAGACCAATTATCTCCGCCAAAAGAGCTTTCCCCTCTTTTGATGAGAAGAGCGGAATCTCCCAATCAACCGTCACAAGGCCGTCTTTGCGGTAGACCATTACGCCCCGCCTCTCCCAGGCGGCAGTCTTGGCCAGGTTTATGCCCCTCTGGAATACCAGCTCATGAATCTCATGCTCCCTTAATCCTCGCAGCTTCTCCATGGCCTGCGTCCCGTTGAGCCCTTCCTCCAGCAGCATGTAAAAGCCATAAGAAAAGACATGATTTCTCCAGGTCTCATCCTGGCGCTCCGCGAGGTATTCGCAGATCTCCGCCTGGCAAAGAGGAATTGTCCGGCAATCCATGGAAACGGGCCTGCCCAAATCCAGGGATAGGGCCGCAGAGAGAAAGCCTGCGACCAAGGAATCGATCTTTTCCACTCTTCCAGCAAAGGGCGCATCAAGAAAGACAAGGCTGATCTCATCTGAGAATGTGAAAGCAAGGGCAGGAGCGGGCCCAAAATCCAAAAAGAAGCTCTCCACCGCGCCTGCCATCGACCGGGCAAAATCGATGTCATAGGGCTTAATGCTTTCTTCCAGTACCTTTTTGAAGCCCCTTCCATCCGCTCTCACCACCAGGGGCGCGCGGGCACATAGGCCGGAATAAATCTCCCAGCTAGTCGACTTTGCGCTGATCCTTTGCATTTCGAGTCAGGTGCCGGATGATGATAATATCGCCCACTGCAGTAACCCAGCGATAGGGTATTACGATGCCCTTTCCCTTCAGATCAAACAGCTCCCGGTTCACGTCCCCCAGAGCCAGGCCGCTTACCACGCCGTTCTCAGGGTCAAGGACGGCATCTTCCACCCTGCCCACAAAGATACCCTTCTGAGTATAGACATCCTGGTCCAGGAGCGATGTGATCTCTACATTCATTTAGAATCCCATAATAAAATTCGTGTATTAGATATTAACTTTGCGATGCTCTCGCGAGCTGCAAAAGCATTATATTTTACTCCAGCAGATCTTGTTAAGGGGTGAAAGGAAAGATGTTGGTGGTTGGGATCAGCGGAAGTCCTCGAAAGGCCGGCAATACCGAGTTTCTGCTCAATGAGGCCCTGGCCGTGGCCAAAGAGAGGGGCTTTGAGACGAAGAGGCTGCTCATATCGGAGATGAATGTAGATTTTTGCAATGACTGCGGGGATTGCAGCAAAGGAAAATCCTGTTCCAAAGAGGACGATATGACGCAAATCCTCTCCTCGCTGGAGGGAGCGGACGGCATTATCGTCGCTTCGCCAGTCTATTTCGGCAGCGTAACTGCTCAGCTCAAGGCAGTCTTCGACAGGACAATTCCCTTGAGGCGGCAGGGCTTTCGTCTCAAGGATAAGATCGGATGCGCCATTAGCGTAGGTGGAGCTCGAAACGGCGGCCAGGAGAAAACGCTGGAGACAGTTCACGCATGGATGCACATTCACGGCATGATTATAGTTGGAGACGATGCTCACTTCGGAGGCATTGCCGTGCGGCCTGCTGCGGAAGACCGCATAGGCAGAAAGACGGTCGTGGCCAGTGCCAATAAGCTGTGCGATCTGCTGGAGAGGACGGCGAAGAAGGAGAGCTGCTGGGGCGGAGATTGAGACAAAAATATCTCGGTGAAAAGGGCCTAATCGGATTCATAGCGTTTCTCAGCGCGTTTGTTCCGTTATCTACCGACCTTTATCTTCCCGCATTGCCCGGTATGGCAAAATATTTTGGTGTAACATCCGACCTGGCCAATCTCACTTTGATTTTGTTTTTTGTCTTTTTCGCAGCAGGAGCTCTATTCTGGGGGCCACTAAGTGACAAATATGGACGCAGACCGATATTGCTGATCGGTCTGTCCATCTATTCTCTGGCAGGCTTTTTGTGCGCAGGCTCCGGGGATATTTATCACCTGATATTATTTCGAATCCTGCAGGCCGTGGGGGGGAGCGGGGCTTTTGCGGTAGCTACTGCCATAATCAAGGATGTATATGACGCAAAAAACCGGGAGTTAATTTTAGCTCTGGTTCAATCAATGGTGCTCATATCTCCCATGACGGCTCCAGTCCTGGGGAAGGCTCGGCACAGTGGCGAGAAACCAGGGCTTCGCGACTTTGCTCATCATTTTTTCCTTGCTGAGCGTGTCCAGCATGGCTTTCATAGCATCATCATCATATATTTATATAAATGGCTTCGGCCTGAGCGAGCAAGTCTACAGCTACTATTTTGCCTTCAATGCAATTGGAATGATCGCGGGACCAACGCTGTATCTGCGGATGGCCCGGCGCTTCACGCGCAGATCGATCATCATGGCATGTTTTGCCGTCATCTCGGCCAGTGGATTTTTGATTGCTCTCACAGGAGACTTCAAACCCATGATATTTGCCCTGGTGCTGCTGCCTGCCACGGTCATGGCCAGTTGTGTGCGAACTCCCGGCGCAAATCTGATGCTGCAGCAGCAGGAAGAGGATACCGGCTCAGCCTCAGCCCTGATGAGCTGCTTTGGCATCTTTATGGGCAGCGTCGGCATGATCATCATCTCGCTTCCCTGGAGCAATACCATCCAGGTCCTGGGAGTAATGAACATCCTCACCGGTTTGACCTGTCTTGCCTTATGGCTGCTCTTATCCAATAAGCCGTTCATAAAGCAGATTCCTGAAACCCGGTTCAAGGCAGGCTAATCTGATTCAGAGTCTTGGCTATTTTGCAGGCAGCTTACGATTGGCGCGAGCGCTCGGGCCTCGCGGGACAGAGGACTGGAGAAATGCCAGGTCTGGGGCCAAGCCGGGTGGCGCGATGAGAGCACGGGATCTTGCGGCTTATCACCTCAACACCCCCTCTGGATTGCTGGCGGCAAAGCTCCCGCCACCAGAATCTTCGACAATTGCCTGCTTTCGATTAACCAGCATCGGCTAAACAGGGATAAACGCTGTAGAATCCAGAGCGCAACATCAGGCATTACGAAGGCGAAAGCATATTTATAAAAATATCATAGGCTCCGATTCTGGCCAAAGTTGTTCGCATAACCGACTATGAATAACTTGCAGATTTAGCAAACAGAAAGATATATCTAGTTACAATCCTTACAATATAGCCATGCTTGCTACTAAGCGTATACCGGTAACCGAGACCGTGTGGACTGAGTTATCAGAGCTAAAGAGTGCAGGGCAGACTTATTCTCAGCTCCTGGAAGAGATGATTGAAGATAAGAAAAAGGCCAGGCTTTTCCGGGATATGGAAAAGATTGAGGAAGAAGGCGAGTTTGTGGAGTTTCCGTGGTAGCCTACCAGCTGGTAATCAGGAAAAAGGCTTTGGAGTTCGTCAACGCATTGCCTTCAAAAAGCCAGAGGATACTGATCGAAAAATGTAAAACACTTGCGTACGATCCATTCCCTGGTCAAGGTGACAAAGAGATAATCCATCGAAAAGGCCACGATGACATTTATCGCTTGCATATTTCAAGATCCTATACTGCTTTTTACAAGATATATACAAATGAAAAGATGGTTAAGATCCTAGATATCACAACCATTGAGCAAGCGCATAAGATATACGGCAGATTCTGAGAAACGCTTACTGGTAAGGATTGGGGTCATATCTCTAATGCTATTGATTTTCATGTGCGGGGGATGAGACCCCCGCACGATCATCCTTCGTTTGTTTATGATTTAGCCAAAGCTTTTATTTAGATAGTGCATAGATAATAATTATGGCAAACCTATGGTAAGGAGGATTCTAGGTATATGAAACACTATATGCTTCTTGGATTTGTTTTGGCCGTGTTAATAGGAACTGGCCTTGCACAAAATCCAACAATAAGTGACGTGAATGCCTTTCAACAAGCTTTAGAAAAAGATGGATTCACAGTGCAGCGAGGGGCTTTAGGTTTTTTTGATCTCATCAAGTTATATGACTTGAAAGTGTTGCCTAATGCACTTGGAAACAATCCCAGCACAAAATATCTGTCATATTTTGTTCCACCAGCACCTGGTCAGAAGGTGCCTGAAGAGATTGCAAAAATTGCCGCGGCTCTTGGAATAAACTTGGACGCAGCTGCTTTCTGGAATCTTGGTCCTGATGAAGCCGTTGTATTCGTTGGAAGAACCCCCCCGGAATGCAGATACTTCAGCTTCGATCTACAACTAGTGGAAAGGACGTATGGAAATGAGGCCCGATGGATTTGGTCCAACTTAGGCGACACAGTGAATAATCTAGTTATCAATACAGAAGGAACGCCAAATGGAGCGGCAGGAAATCCATTCAATCAAACCACGGTGATAGTCGCTACGGCCGATAGAGGCATCGATCAACGCATCAGGGCTGCTGCATTATCAGCAGGATATTCAGACAACATATTCAACACTCTGGTGTTTCCATCGTCAATGCTGAATATGGGCGTAGAAAATAACTCAGACACATTTCTCATCGGCCTGCGTCCAGCTTTCTACAAAGACAAACAGGCGGGTGATAACTACCTTAATAACACACCTGCGATTGTTTTCCGAGTTACTCCCAACTTAACTACGAAACTAGATCCGTATGATTTCCCAAAGCTAAGAGTCCGCGGGACGGGAACTACAGAGTTTGACCTAATGGATGATCTAGAACAGCTGAAGAAGGCGATTCTCAATACATATAGCAATTTGAATGCTACAGAACTTCCAACAAGTATGACAGTCGCTTCAGATGGAATTCAGAGGGGAATCAATGCCATGGGGCCAGACAGCGACGCATGCTACCTATGGACATCAAACCTAACTCCCTATTCGGCGACACCTTCATTCCCCGATCTCTCGAAGTATTATGATTTCCAACCGCATCCTACAGTTGCTTTAGGCAACGATACAAATGAGTTCATAATTATCTATGGTGTCAACCATGTAGCCACAGGAAAGGCAGCATACTCAAGCGCCACCATATACGGAGCGTATGGTTGGAATGGTGTTGGAACAATCCACGATGCGAATTTCAATGGAACTGCTGAGGAATACCTCCCTGAAAATCCCAACGCCAAATACCTCTATGTCTACAAGATTGCTAGGAATTGCAATGGCGATCTAAATTGCTTTGAGGTTCCCACCGGTCCTGGAGCCTACGGCATAGCTCTGGATCAGCCTCTTATGATTTTCTGGAGGATGTACCTGGAAAAGGCTACAAAGACCGGGCCATCTTACTCGGAGATCGTGTATGATAGAGCCATAAAGTTTGATCTGAAGAAGTAGGTTAAGCTAAAGGAGCTGGGATATACAGGTTGATCTTCGTCTATAGGTGCGTATAACCTGTAATCCAATCTCTCTTTTTTCGATATGCTTTAAACTGCAAGATATTACTATAAGGACTATTCCAAGCCTAACCCCCCAGATGGTGCGCGAGGGATTGTGGATTTTCTATTTGCTTTTACCGCCATCGATTAATCGCGATCAGTGAATTGTAAACCAGGATTTATCAAAAGTATAGGAATGGGCAATTAGGCCGAAGCGATTTTCGAGCCATTTAAGATGACTGCGTAAAGCACTATGAATAACTGGCAAATTTTTGGTGTCACATACCCGATTAGTTCTATGGCAATTCCATATAGATAAATAGCATGCACCGCCCTCGCTGGCGATCGGGGAAAGTCCTTACAAAAGGAAGAAAGGGTGCTGGCCCATGCATACGCGAGCCTGCGGAATTTCCCACACGCACCGCGGCCCGCCACTGGGACAAGGGCTGCAAAGAGAAGCAGATGAGACCGCAACAGAAGCCGAGGCCTTCAAGCTCCTGGCCCGACTGGAGTAAAGCGAGGCCGAAATAAACCAATGTTTTGACTTCGCGGCTTCGCGCCTTCGCGTGAAACCGAACCCTTTTGAATCTCACGCGAAACCTTGACGGGCACGAAGAACGATCAGCCGTTAACAAATGCACATTATCAGAAGGCTAGAGCGAGGAAGGCCAAAAAGCGCTGGGGATAGAGCGAAACGACGGCAGAGCTCGCCGGTGCAAGCATCGGGGTATTACGATAATATAATTTAATTTTTGGCCCCATCAATATCACTTCTTTTTTACCAGTTCGAGCAGGCAATATTGATAGGGCAAGCCCTCGGGTTTTTCATAGAACTTGCCTTGCAGCCGTCGATAAATGTCTTCGATCAGGTCTTTGTTATCTGCGTGAAGTCCGATTTGCATCGACGATTCACTCCAGGCCCTGACAACATGGGCCAGGGTAGCGGCAAGCATGGACCGTTCCTGTGGGTCGTCCAGCTTGTCTTGCGTCCTGGCAAAATATGCGCACGGAATGGTCATGGGATCACAGGCATTGACGGCAAAACAACACCTAAGATCATCTTCATCCAGCAAACGTGACATTTCATGAGGTGTCGCAAAGTAATCCGGTATAAAAATAGCGTTTAGCTCTGCTTCGGAAAGCTTTTTCTCCACATATAACTCCTGGCAAATGTCCCTGAGGTTGTTATATCCCGGCGACGCCGGCCACCGGTCGTCTCCCAGATTGGCAAGGTTGGCAAAAAACAAAGCTCCCCCCATAACCAGCGACTTCGAGCATTCGTGCAGAAACGACCGCCAATCCGCTTTCCATTTTTCCGCAAATTTTCTACGTTCAAAATCAGGCAACTGGTTAGGCTGTATGCAGAGGGGATGCAAAAAATAATCAGGTCCAACCGTTTTGGCATTCAGCCAGTGCAGGGCAGTAGAGGAGAAACCGATCCGCAGTTTGCCTGCTATCTCAGGAAATGGTTCATAAAAAGACCGCTGGATGTATTGGGCCTCTACGTGCTTTAATTTCGCTAATTCCGAAGTCGCCCAGAACGTATCGAAATTCGCCGGGTCCGCCAGATCAATATAGACTAATTTGATGGTCAGCGCGGGATTCACCTCGTGAATCTGGCGGATGACTGCTTCAAACAACTCGCTCGAATTCACACCGTCTGCGGCGCCGTAATCGGCGATCACAAACACCTCTTCGGCGCTCATGGCAGCGATCTGCGGCGATATACGCCGGATGTAAGACGCCATCCTGGGCAGTACCTCTGCATCCACCGCACGGGCGGTATCTGAAATCCGACTGTAATCCTTGGTCATTGTCGGCGAATATTGTTGTGATGCGTTCTTCATGGGTTTTTACCTCATAACTGTAATCTAACCGGTTTTGAAATCGGGCCGCGTTTGAGAAATCCCGTGCAGCGCTTTGTCTTGTGTCAGCTCTTATACAACTATTGCGTGATACTTGCCGAAGATGTGTTGGGCGGACGCAACCAGGACATCTTCGCTAAGCCGATCTCCTACGACTTCAGCCTCGCTGAGGCCATGTGGAAGCCTTATTATCTAAGAAATTGAGATGGTAAGGCATGTTCATGAAGAGGCATGTGCTCTCCATGCGAGAGTTCTCCCGGGAGGAGATCGATTCCGTCCTCGATCTGGCGGCGTCCCTCGAGCCTTATGCACGGGGCAAAAAGAGCGATATGATGGCGGGCAAAATACTGGCTCTGCTTTTTTTTGAGCCCTCCACGCGCACACGCATGTCATTTGAGACGGCCATGAACCGCTTGGGCGGCAGCGTCATTAACCTGGGGCCCGCAGAGGGGTCATCCATCTCCAAAGGCGAGTCTCTGGCGGACACGGTGCGAGTCATTGGCGGCTATGCCGACGCCCTGGTCATCCGTCATCCCAAAGAGGGCTCGGCCCGTCTTGCCTCTCAGTTCTCACCAGTGCCCGTGCTCAACGCTGGCGACGGAGCCGGGCATCATCCCACCCAGACGCTTTTGGACCTTTACACTATCAAAAAAGAGAGCCATCTGGAAAATCTGAGCATTGCTCTTGTGGGTGATCTGAAGTATGGCCGCACCGTTCACTCTCTGGCCTATGCCCTCTCCCTCTTCGGAGCCGATATTACTCTGGTGTCTCCCCCAGGCCTGAGGATGCCCGATCCGATAAAGGCCGATCTCTCCAGCAAGGGCACCCACGTTCGCGAGACCTGTGACCTGGGAGAGGTGATCAACAATGTGGATGTGCTTTACATGACCCGCATTCAGCGCGAGAGGTTCCCGGACCCGGTAGAGTATAAAAAGGTGGCCAGCAGCTACAGAATCACGCCCGAGTTCCTGGCCGGGGCCAGAGAGGGCCTTATTATCATGCATCCTTTGCCACGGGTGGACGAGATCGCTCCTTCTGTGGATGAAACGCCGCACGCTCGCTACTTCCAGCAGTCCTTTTATGGCGTCCCCGTTCGAATGGCTCTTCTTAAAATGCTTATCGTCGAAGGTGTTTAGCAATGGATGAACCAAAAGGACTACGTGTTAAGCCCATCAACAACGGAACGGTAATTGACCACATTGCAGGAGGCCAGGCGCTAAATGTTCTCAAAATCCTGGCGATCTCCGGCACCACAGACGCCACAGTTTCCGTTGTCATGAACGTGGAAAGCAGGAAGCTTGGCAAAAAGGACATCGTCAAGGTTGAGGACCGCGAGCTGTTTGAGGAAGAAGTCAACAGGATCGCTTTAATCGCTCCTGCCGCATCCATCAATATCATACGAGACGGCAAGGTCATTGAAAAGCGAACTGTGGATCTGCCCGATGAGATCGTGGGCGTGGTGCGCTGCCAGAATCCTAACTGCATCTCCAATACCCTCGAACCCATCAAATCCAGGATGCTTGTCAAGACCAAAAATCCGGTCTTGCTGCGCTGCCTCTATTGCGAGCAGCCCCTCACCGACAGAATAGCAGAATACCTAATCTGAAGGAATGCGAAAGTATAAATCAGGTTTGGGGCATTGTCTTGCCCCGGATTAGATGAAGATTCACCTAAAGGTTTGGATGGAGTAAAAGATGACTGTAAAAAATGGCGATTTCATTAGAATTGACTACACGGAGAGCGTTGACGGGCAGGTAATTGCTGCCACCGATAAGGACGTTGCGACGGAAAAGGGAATCTATAACGAAGAGGGCCAGTACGGGCCGCACCTCATAGTAATTGGCGCAGGCCAGCTCGTGAAGGGCTTCGAAGAAGATCTGATCGGAAAAGAGATCGGCTACAGTGGCAAGGTGGAGATACCACCCGAGGGCGCCTTTGGACTGCGTGATCCCAAGAAAGTTGAGATCGTCCCCATAAACCGGTTTAAGGAGAAGAAGCCCGCTCCAGGCATGCGCGTCGGTGTAGAGAATAAGGTTGGAACAGTCACCAGAGTATTCGGGCGAAAAGTGAGCGTTGACTTCAACCATCCTCTGGCCGACAAGACCATCGTCTATGAGTACAAGATCAATGAGTTCATAGAGGATCGGCAAGAGAAACTCAATGCCCTCATAAAGACCTTTGGCCACATGGATCTTGAAACGGAAATAAAGGATGATGTGGCAATAATTACCGTTCTTTGGGAGCTCTCCTATTACAAGGAGTGGGTTATGATCAGGCGCGGCCTGGCGGATATGATCATCCAGCATCTGGGGCTGAAAGAGGTAGACTACGTCGAGAAGCACACAGGAGAACGTGTCACGGCCGAGCTCATCTCGCCACCGGCAAAGGAGCCTGCAGCTGAAGGAGCTGGGCCCGAAGAAATGATGTCTGAGGAGACAACACAGGCCTGATAGGGCAGTGGTTCTTTCTTTTTTTTGATAAATTAAAAAAAATGCCGATTCTCCAGCTTCTAGGATTTTCATACATATTTAAAAAAGACGCTGCCACAAGAACCCCCCTTACCGGCAGACGTCTTCGAAATCGCCATTCCTGAAGCTGATGCTGCATTACTTATTTGGCTGGATCTTTAGAAGAAGAATCCACCACGATGGGACCAGGACCAGCTATTGGAATAGTAGTAAGTCGCTCCGCCCCATCCATAGACATTAGTTGCATACCAGGGATCATAGACTATCGGATCATAGTAGTAGTTATAAGTGGGATAGACCACAGGCGCTGGCGCTGTGTAATAGTAGTTCGGGTAGGTATATGTTGGATAGGTGTACGTATATGCCGGATAGGTGTACGTATATGTTGGATACCAGTAATACGATGAATAGTACGAATACCCACCTGGATTCAACCAGTCATAATATGGATGGCTGCCGAAATCGTGATCACCGTGATGATCGCTACCATGAGATCGTGATCCGTAACTAGTTTCGTCAAAGGCGGCGCCTACAGCAACTAGCATTCCCAGCGCCAGGATTGACAACATCAGTTTTATTGAGTTAATTTAGATTCCTCCAAATACCATTGTTCATTTGCCTAATATTAAAAGGTGATTTTTATGTAGAGATCACCTAATATCTATATGAATCCTCTATGCAGCAGTAGATACTGAAAACGCATTTCTCAGGTCCCAGAATGATAGAACCCCTTAAAAAGACTGGATTTTACGGACCCAAAATTAAAAAAACACCGACTTTGCAGCTGCATGCCATTTTTCCTTGTTCGGCATCTTTGCCCGGCATGAGCCCCGCGAAGCCCATGAATCCCGCGACATGTTCGCTTGAAGAATCTGCGGGCCGCTTTTCCAAGTCCCGGCCCTCTTTGCATCTGTCCTTGACCGATTTACCTTAGGAGAGATGACTGGTTGATGGGAGATGACAGGTCGATAGGCGCAACTTCCTCTTTGGGCACTTCCACATGCAGGGTGTAAAGAAGGTCTCTTATGATCTCCCAGGGGTAGGTGGATATTATGCGACAATCGGTCCTTCCGCGATAGACTCCATCCTCATAGACTCTTGCATCCGGGGAGTAGCTGGCCGCAACCACAAGATCGCCCTCCTGGTATTGCCCCTGGCCCAAAAACTGCCTTTCAAACCTGAAATTGCCCAGCACTCCCGGCTTTCCATCTATCAAAGGCTGGTAGAGATTGGGCTTATCCGCCCCCGCATTTAAAAGAGCGTTGTACACAATATATTCATTAGCGGTAACATTAGCCACCATGGGATCTTCATAGCGGGTCAGGATCAGCCAGGCAAGGTAATCGGCGCTATCTACGGTAAGGTTGTACCTGACGAAATTCACACCCAAAGAGGTGACACCGCTAGAAGGCGCTTCAACGATGACTGTGTACTTCATCGTAGTATTCATATCAAAAGAGACATTATAGGGCCCAACCGGTCCGGATTCGTAAGCTGCAAAGGCTGGCGCCGCCATGGAAAGCACCAGGAGCAGGATTAATTCTATTGCCACTGATTTCATTGCGCCCTGGTTTTGTTGCCGAATCCATTTCATCCTTTTGGTGGAACCATCAGATCCCAATTATCCAACCTGCCAGGCGCTAATCGTAGGCGGGAAGATCTATCAGCCTTGGATCAGGCAGAGCCCTCCCCGATGTGAAGTGATACATGTCCTGATACTTCCATCCAGAAAGCCCAAGCATGCGGTGAACGATGTCGTCGAAAAAGCAGCCGATGCCGCAGCCCTGAAAACCGGCCGCCTCACCTGCCAGATAGAATGCCTGGCCAATCATGCCGCACTCCCAGAAAAGCCGGCTGTAATACCATGGCCCGTATTTTTGCAGCGGCTCTTCAAACTGAGACAGCATGGCTGCAGCAAAGCATCCGTCCGAAGCTATGTCCTGCCGGCAGGATGTCTCTTTGGCGGCCAGGCGGCTGTCGCCCTGGGCCAGCAGATAAAGCTCCAAATCCTGGGGCGTGCGCGATGGCCTCTCCCAGACGAAATCCTCAAGCATAGCAGCTTTAAGCTCCTCTTTTTGCGTGGCGTCTCTAAGCCAAATGTATAGCCCCTTTTCCAGCCCCTCCACTCTGTGCACAAAAATGACCGGATGAACACAGGGCTTCCAGGGCAGAAGGCCGAAAGGAGGCGCACTTGGCATCGCGGCCCGCAAAATGGCAAAGAAGCTGGGCAGTGGCATGCTGCTCCTGCCGTCCATGACCTGAGCGCTGCGCCGCAAACGAAGCAAACGGCTGTAGATGGAAGCAAGGTCAGTTTGCGCCCTGCCTGTGCCTGGCGAAGAAAATGAGGCGGAGTAAACATAACTGGTGGGCGGCTTTTTGGCAGCCTCACTGACCAGATCAATCCAAGTCCAGGGGACATGCTGCAAGCTTAAGATATTAGCACGAACCGGCTCTCGCTGCAATTTCAATTGAGAAAGATGCGATGAATGCAGTGAGAGCTGATGCCTCCTTCCGTCAGTAAAGATGGCCAGCAGCACATCGGCATGCTCCTCTTCCAAATCATAATGCGAAAACCGGCTTTGCTCTTCCAGGCCCAGCAACTTTGTCAGGTCCTCGGTTCCGGGATCGTCCTCCAGCGACGCCTGCCAGCCCAAACAGTGCGCGGCCACAGCCACCGCTGCCAAGGCATGGCCCACATCGAGCATGGAGTAGCGAAAAGCCCTCTCCCCGTACTTCCAGGATTCGCGCCAGTAGATGGAAGAGAAGACCAGGAGCAGCGTTCCCCCCGGAAGGTGCAGAGCTTGCCAGCTTTCCTCTTCCATCTTGGCGAGCAGCTCCAGAGCATGGCTCTTGGGCGCATAATGATACACCCCAGGCGGCAACGCCGCCACCGGTCCGGCAATCAGATAGCATTCCGTAGGATGCAAATTGCCGCTGGAGGGATTCACACGCAAAGACCACCTGGAGTTTGCCAAGCTCTTTTGCCCGGATATGGCCAGGCTCTCGAAGAAGAGCTGGGAGAGGCTTTCCATATTAAGAGGAGAATGCCGGATGAGCTCGTTCTGTGTTTCCTCTCCTGAGCCCTCCCGCGCAGGGGGAAAAAATCCCTGTCGCTTTAGCATGATTTGAGTCGCTGCCTCATAGCTTCGGAAGGGATCGGGCTGATTGGACCAGTCCAGCCCTCCCGGACCAGGGGCCATGGCTTGAGGCTGATGCTTTGTCCTTTGATGATAAGCGATAACCTGATCAAAGCCTTCAGACATAGAGATTCCTCTTATCAATTTATCTTTATTATTTATGCCCTCTCCATTTAAGTTTGCGGCTCAAAGGAATGGAAGGTTGATGCACTAATGGAAAAGCTGCAATTGCCCATTCCGGTGGATGATGGCTGCAAAGGTCTGCATATATTTTCCATCAAATACGGATCTTCATTCTAATTGAACACCATACCTACAGTCCATTTTATGCAAGACCTACACAACTTCGCGGCTTCGCGCCTTCGCGTGAAACCGGAACCTTTTGAATCTCAAGCGAAGCCTTGATTGGCACAAAGAACGATCAGCCGTTCACAATGGCACATTATCCACTCCCAATCATGGCTTTATTTAGGCCCGGAGGTACTGGTTCATGCAGATGGACCAAGATGGGATGGAAGGTGTCGGTTGGAAGCTAAAATGCATCTTGCTTCTTCATCTTCTTTTTCCAGCACAAAAAAAAGTCATGCACAATTGCCAGCCAAAAGAGGAAAATAATCCAACGGATCAAGTAATAACTGAATGGACTTCTTCTCCCATGCATTGCTGGCCTATATCCTGGGCAGCTTCCTGCGTCTAGAAAAAAAGCTCCTTGCAGCCCTGGTGCTGGGCGGGATCGCTCCCGATCTGGATTTTCTCGTCTCCTGGATCAATAACGTCTATCCGACCTCTCTTCTTCTGGTGCACAGAGGAGTCACGCATACTCTTTTCTTAGGCTTCTTTTTCGCTCTGATTATTTTTTATCTCTTCTCTCGTGAAAAGATTAAGGGCTTTCTTGGCAGGTTCATAAAATTCGATCTTCACTTCTCCGCCACCAGCATGGCCGTTGTCTATGCCGGTGTTCTCCTCCATCTCTTTGTGGACTATACAACGACGAGAGGCGTTCCTCTCTTCTATCCCTGGCAGGCCGTCAGGTACTCGGCCAACATTTTTTCCCAGATAGAGCCGATTATGCTGATCGCCAGCCTCCTGGTTTTGGCTGAACTGATAAGGGAAAGGTCCAGGATAAAATTTAATAAAAATCTGTTTATCGCATTCCTGCTCTTTTTCTTGATCGTGGGCGGGGTAAGAATTGAAGGAAAAACGGGTGCAGAGAGCTTTTTTAGCGGCCAAAAAGCAGAAATCTACCCGGATTCCAATCTCTTCTCGTGGGCAGTTTTAGAGAATGGCAGCGACCAATTCCTGGTTTATAAGTATGACTCCTTTATTGGAAAAGTCACCAACAGCTCGGCCTTTGCCAAAATAACCGTTGCCTCCAGCATGACGGAGGCGCAAATAGCAATAGATGCTGCCGAAAAGCTTTCCCAGGTCAAGCTCTTTCGCTGGAGAGCTTATGCCGTGGCCATAAACGCCACCTCACAGAACAGTTCATGGATTATTGAGTACTACGATCCACTGGTCAAGGCGCAAATGTCCAATTCCTGGCGCTTCTTCAGGCCGTCCTTGAAAGGCTATGGATCGGTAAGGGTGATGGTGGAAAACGGCGTGGCAAAGATAGACGATTGAGGGAATTTGGGGGCTTATTGGTCCTCGCCGGAAATGATTCTGCAAAAGCTATATCTAGAATTCAACATATAATATCTGGCATGGATCAGCGCCGACGATTCTACATCATCTCTACAGCGATTATTTTTATTCTAATTATCTTTGCCGTGTACCTTACCAAAGATTTTTTATCAACCATTCTGTTGAGCTTTTTTCTGGCATATATTTTGGATCCTGTCTTTATGTATCTCTCCAGGCATGTCGGCCACCATCGTCGGGCATCAGCTCTGGTTTCCATGTTAATAATATTTTTTATACTTATATCAATTTTCTTTGTAGTAGCCAATGCGCTCATTGAGGAGACGTCGAACTTGTTGGGACTGGGTGGCATAGCCTATCTCCAGACACAGTCTTCCAACTTTTCCAGCATCATTAATGGCTTGGCAAACACGTACCTACCAGCTTCGGCTGCAGATTACCTAAAGGCGATAGGCGACATTCCCACAGCCCTCATTTTAATAGTCCAACCAGTTTTGCAGAACAATATCATAAGCTTCGCCTCAAATTTGCCCATATACTTTGCTCAGATTCTGCTGGCAATAATTTTCACCTATTACTTCCTCGTTGATGGCAGGTTGATAATAAAAGAATTTCTGGGGCTGCTTCCTGAAGAAGAAGTCGCCACTCGTTTCTTCCAGGAACTGAACCTCATCTATGCGAGCCTTTTCCGAGTATTCTTCATAATCGCTCTGCTTACAGGTACTATAGGCGCAATTGGATTCCTATTGTTTGGGATACCCTATCCTTTACTTTTTGGGATAATAATAGCAATAGCCGCCCTGATCCCATTATTAGGACCTGAATTGATCTTTGGGCCGTTCGTCCTGTATTACATATTGACTGGGGACTATGCCAGAGGCCTGGCCCTGCTAGCCTTCGGAGTGATCTTCCTCACTATAATCCCCAATAACCTGATTCTTCCACGCCTGGCATCGGTGCGCGCTTCCATCCACCCCCTGATCACCCTCACGGCATTTACGGCTCCGGTCTTTGTCATAGGGTTCATGGGCGTGATCGTCGGGCCCGCAGTCTACGGATTTATTCTCGCGGCTTACAGGACAATGGTGTGCCTTCGCGAAATGAAAACGTCAGTACCAGACGCAGAAGCTCCGTCCGAGCTTGCATCAAAGATACCATAAAGCAGATCGAGACGAAAGTGTTCGGGGAATCGGCGTTTCCCAAGCTTACTGTGGCATCCAGCGTAAAAGAGGCGCAAATAGCAGTTGAAGCTGCCGAAAAGCTCCCCAAAGTAAGCTCTTTCGCTGGAGAACTTATGCCGTGGCCATAAACGCCACCTCGCAGAACAGTTCATGGATTATTGAGTACTACGATCCATTGGTCAGGGCGCAAATGGCCAATTCCTGGCGCTTCTTCAGGCCGTTCTTAAAAGGCTTGGATCGGTAAGGGTGATGGTGGAGGATGGGGTGGCGAAGATAGATGATTGAGGGGATCTAGGGATTATTGATCCACGCTATGCTTTTAATAGTGCACGTGTGTGTTTTGGTAGTTCCAAGAGGAGCGAAAATACCCTATGTTCGAAGTTGATGAAAAGAAAAAAGACATATTTGTCACAACATTATTGCAGTGGTTCGAAGGAAATTCGAGAGACTTCCCCTGGAGGAAAGAATATGATCCTTATAACGTATTGGTATCTGAGATTCTGCTTCAAAAAACAAGGGCCGAAAATGTAGTGCCAATATATAATACGTTTATAAAAAAATATCCTACAATTTATTCATTGCATGCTGCTTCATTTAACGAAATTAAAAATGATATAAAACTGCTTGGTTTATCTTCACAACGTGCAGAAAAATTTAGGCTCTTAGGAGAGATCATAGTTGATAAATACAACGGAAAAATCCCCAGCAATAGAAAGGATTTGCTTGAACTTCCGGGAGTTGGTCTATATATATGTAATGCAGTCGCCTGTTTTGCCCTTGGAGCAGAATTGCCACTATTAGATACCAATATTGGGAGGATTATAGAGAGAGTATTCTCAATTAAAGTTTCCGGAGAAGAACGCAAAAAAATCAAAGTTTGGAATGCAATTGCAGATTTTGTCCCGGCTGGTAACGCGAGAGAATTCAACTATTCCTTGATCGATTTTGGCGCTATTGTATGCACAGCTAGAAATCCCAAGCATAATTCATGTCCCCTGATTAAGATTTGTGACTATGCATCCAGTATTAATAGATCACCAAAGAGTCTATGAATCGATCCTGCAACTTTCTCTGCAAGCGGAACCGGAACACCGTTTCCGATCAAGGCAAATTTTGCCGTTAGAGACATATTCGGTGGTAGAACATATGTATCAGGAATTCCTTGTATCCTCATAGCCTCTCGAACCGTGAGTCTCCTATTTTCCCAAGGATGGAGATGAACCTCATTATTACCATAGCAAGCAGTAGGGCTGTAGCGGTAGCGGTGAAGTCGTTTAAAGGATTTCCCTTTAACATCTCCTTCGCGTGTTGTGAAGAACTTATGGGAATATGGTTTAAATCCTTCGAGACCGTTGGGTTGTTCCGATGGGGGATTATCGCCATCTAAGAGATGATTAACCATCAATCTATCAGGTATACTAGATGGTTTCTCTGGCGTCTTATTTAAAGCTTCTACACCTGGCCAGCTAAACCGTTTCGTGGCTGCGGTGTATTCAGGATATTCTGGCCAAGGAAACCATCCTCTTTCGCCTTTTAAGAGTTCTTTTTTAATACAAGCTCTTGATATATTGCGTTTTAATCCGATGAGGATCAATCTTTCCCGGTTCTGAGGCCATCCAAGTTCAAGAACATTTAGTATTTTCAAGTCTAGAGAATAATGATGATTTTCTAGCTGCATCTCTAATTGCGCAAGGAACTCACGGTGTTTTTTATTACGCAGTAAACCTGGCACATTCTCAAATACGAAGAATTCTGGATTGATCTCGCATATCCTATCAACAAATATCTGTGATAGATGCCCTTTATCCCCTTCGCCTCCTAGGTTTTTCCCCCCTTGACTGAAGTCTGGACAGGGTGGTCCTCCTATAATTCCAAAAAGAGGCGGCTTTTTGCCAAGAAATGCTAAATCCAAAATGTCTTTCGAGGTTATTGCTGCAATACTGCGCCTATCGCTAATTTTTGCATCTCTTGGTCCTGGATAAACAGATCGTCTCCATGAGGTGACTCCATATTCATACATATCCGCAAAAATGCTTTTTGCTTCATTTGTCCATACAACTTCGAATCCATTAAGTTCGAATCCTAAATCTAGGAATCCACCACCAGTGAAAAAAGAAAGGACCGGTATTTTCCTTTTCCCATATTGCTCAATAATTTCCATTTCAGAAATAGAATACTGCAAATTCATCTCACACTCAGCGTCTAATATAAATAGTTGTAAGAATTCCTTCTTTAAAGTTATTTGGAGAATTATCAGAAACCATGGAGAAAATTGCGATTTTATCGGATTCGAAATTGAGAGCGGGGTGACGTCCTGGATGCAAGCCTCTAATAGTTATCATATCCAAATTATTGTTATTAGCTACTACTCTAATTAGTATAAGACCGTTCCCGAGGATTTTTTTCTCGTATAAAGTGCCAATAATATCTTTTGGCCATTCTGCAGGCGGACTTATCTCTCTCCTCTCCAAATAGGATTGGCACGCTGGGCGGTAGAGACAATAACGGCACGTTTCTGGTGAAGGTGACGAAAGCAAGTCATTCATTTCCCCTAAATTTGTCTCATCAGCCACCACATAATTTATTTCGGTTGCTATATGATAAGCTTCGTTTAATAGATTGATGCATTCTTTTTGGTTAAAGTCAATTTCGTATGATATTCCATCTATTCCAGCTATTTGAAGTGAGACAGGCCATATGCCAAATGCGGAGTTGTAGATAGCTGCATAAAGCTGCAATTGAATTTTATATATTTCCTGAACAGCCTCATGGTTTCCAATTAGCTTAGTAATACTTCCCGTTTTGTAATCAACTATAATATCGCCTGTTTTAGTTGAAATGATCGCATCTACAAGTCCACCTACAACTTTATTTTGCGTCTCAAGCCATATCTCCCTTGAAATTTTATTTATTATATCATAAGCCGCATGAGATCTTGTTTTATTAAACATACTTCTTATAGCTAGCAAACATTGATACTTTTTAAGTTCATACTTTGGTGTTGATTTCTTAAGCGGAACAAGATGCCTTTCTATCCATGAATCCGCCATTTCTTTTTCCTCAATCATTATGCATCGATTCCAGTATTCCTCAAAATCATCCTCTTCATTTATCTTTTTCTTAGCAGCTGCTTCAATAATTCTGTGAATTACTGTGCCGCAGCGAGCAGACGGAGACCTCGGCAATAATCCCGGAAATCTATTTGATTCCAAGCATGCTCTCAGTCTACAATCTCTAAAAAGTTGAAACTTGCTTGGAGAAACTCTTATTAGAGGGGCTACAGGTAATACATCTGGCTTCAGATACGAAGAAATCGCTATGGTTTTACCTCCTGAGCAAGTTTCATGTAACACCACCCAGGTCTACGTAGTAAATTAAAAGTATCTAGTAACCTTACGCCATTTCCTGCTTCAGCAATTGCGTCTTTTAATATTCCTTTTGGATTTTGCGTATCCCATAGTGGATGATTCACAATTGCTCGCATATTTCCTGCTTCGAATCCATAAAGTTCTCCCCAGGTGACTGGAGTGTAATGGAATTGAGACGAGAAATTATCTCGTACTCTTGCTGCTAATTCCCTCCAGTCAGCTAACTCAGGCTCGATAAATTGCCCATCAAGCCCGCATAGATGCGTTACATCATCCATTATGCGTAAATAGCTTATTCCGAGTCTCCAGTCCAGAAGTCCATGATAAACCATATTACGATAAACCTTAATGCAATCATAGCATGCAGAATCGCAATTTTTACGATGGTTTTTATGAATAATCTGTCTCGCAAAAAGCCCTGGTTCAGCTGATAGTATATTTTCCAATACTGATTCCCAGTTATCTGCTATCCAGTTCACGAAACCCGCACCATTTAGAAGCCGATCGCTCATTGTTATTTCACCAATATATGAGCCCTCAATTTCTAACCGCCTATAATTACAGATTTCTATCTCATCAGAATCTATATCCAGCTCTTTTGCCACTGCAGATCTTAGGAGAAAAGCTGCCGAGTAAATAGCAGCTTTAGCACAAACATTAGGTTCTTGCGGATTAATATTTGACCGTGAAGGATCGAGATTCAATCCATCAGGCACACATCTTGGCCTAAATCTGAGAACATCAGTTGTCTTTCCTGATGCTATGGCTATTGTTTCCTCACTCCCTGGAGGGCTCTGGCTCACTCTGTCAATGTAATCTGATAAAATCCACTGGCTTTTTAGTGACTTGCCTACAAACTGGTTATTTTTATTCAAATATCCGTATGTATTTACTCTCGAACCCTTGAAAAGTTTTCCAGAGTTATCGTTTACGCGCCATACTCTACATTCGGAAGAAAAAGCAATCATGCTGTTACAGATTTCGTTCGGTTCAATTACTGGCCCTGAGCTTTCTGCAATGGATGAAGAGACACCAAAGAACACATCTTCATCTTCTCTTGCATCTCTACCAGGTGATAAATCCGTCCTGAATGCTAACGGAATTGCTATTTCGTAGTTTTTAAAGGACTCTTTCTTTCCGCAATAGCTGCATTCCGTTCTATGTTGATCCTCATTAAAGGTTTCGGCATAGCCGCAATTTACACATCGTTCTATCCAACGCCGAGAAGGTAAAGGATTTTCTGGATTTGGCATCCATATCGGACCTCTTTTTAATAATGGTGCGGTAAACCCTATTGCCGTATGAATTCTCTTGTCCTTGGTTTTTTGCGCACCAGGGGCAAATTCTGTTATTGCTAGATCGAGATCCCTATCGATTGTCCGTGTTTCATCCGTTCCAAGGTAATGATACAAAAGCCTAGTTCTCGATGGCATTCCGAACATAGGCAGAACGCTTCCTTCTGCTAGTCTCTCGGCTAAGCCATCTCCGGATAACTCTGGGTTACTTGCTGCTACTTCAATTCTACTAGGTAGATCATTGCTCAAATAATCCAAGTATTCCTGCATGTCGCTGCTTTTATCTCCTAGCAAAGATGCAGCAACTTCTACTCGATACTCATTCGTCCCTAGCCATGAGGAAATCTGATTTCTCACTTCATGCCATCGCGTTGCCTTGCCGAATTCACCATGGCTATCAGTTTTCTTTGGACTATCCCACCATTTAATATCCGCAATCTGAAATGCCTTGCGGAGACATTCTTTTGCCATCAAACGTTGAACAATCGGCGGTCGGTTTGTTATGAAGGGTATAGGAGGCATATCTCCTGTAATCCTTTCGGGATTTTTAAAGTAAAAATCATCATGGCTGCGACCACGGCAAAGCGTAAGCGCTACGGAAAAGGCCTGACCCCGGCGTCCTGCTCTTCCAACACGTTGCTGGTAGTTGAAACGCATGGGCGGCATGTTTGCAAGCATGACCGCTTGCAGGTTTCCTACGTCCACTCCGACCTCCATGGTTGTTGTAACGCTTAGCATATCGATTTCATCTACTAGCTTCAAAATATCTTCGCCATCTAGGCTGACAACCATTCCACGGAAATGCCTTTGACGTTCAGCAGGATTATCTGTCTGCGCGGTCAGCTCTTCACTATGAAGCCTAATGGGCATTCTACCTTCTACAGCTGCAGCATTCGCCAGGTAATTCCGTTTCCATAAATCAGAGCATTTGAGACTATGCTCTTCTGGAAGCATTGAATTACAATAAGTGCAAATGCCTCCAGAATAATGAAGATGCGGTCGACGGCAGCTAGGGCATATCCATACAGGATCATTCGGGACAGCAACCCTTATATTCAATGTATTTGTTGAGATATTCCCGTTTTGATGTCCCCCATCTCTAAGCGCGGAGAATAATTCTCTTCCGACCACTTGATCGCTGAATTTTGATTTTTTGCTGAGTTCCCGTATGAATTTCTTAAAAGCGCCATGAGCCGGAGCATCACTATAGCCGGACCAGTCATTATGTCTATATTCTGAACCTTCATGTCTATATAAATCACCCAAGATTCTAATCGCGGAATCGCAGGCTTGCTCGAAAAGATCTGGGCTCAATCCCGCTGCTTCACTTTTAGAAGAAATTGCTGACCGATCTAGTCCGAGTTTAATATATCCTAGGCCTGAAGATTCTAAGCTAAAAATAGAGACGGCTGAAGAAAAGATCGCAGAGTCCTTCCTTGAGTTTTGTCCGTACAGCTTCTTTTGCTAATTCAGCTCCTTGAGTCAAACCTTCATTCCAGGTTCTCTTTTCGAAATCAAACAGCTCCTTCCAGCTATGCGGAGAATCTTCCCACCTGAATCTTTGAACATCTAAATCATTTCCGGCTGGATTTACTCCTATTAGGATAAATCCAGAAATTAGCTTTCCACAATCCGAATTATTGCCTCCATGAGGTTGTATAAGATCGTTAACTGAAACAATACGCAGAAGCCCACGCTGCCTTATTTCGTTAAGTCTTTTTTGACTTTCATTTTTTTTATGCTGCAATGTTTCTTTATCATCTTCATCTAATTCGGGCAAGATCAGGCGGTTTGCTCTTTTAAGATCTTTCAGTAATTTATTATCTATTTCGGGATTATCGCGCAAAAATTCTGCTGCGAACTGACCCAAGTCACTTTTGTTTTGTTCAAGGCCCTCTAGCAATTGCGGTTCTCCAAGTGCCAGCATTCTCAGTTCATGTATAACAGATTCACGAAGCAAATCTAAATAGTGATTACGTTCTACACCATTCGAAAGCTGAGCTGAATCTTCACGGCTGTCGGAGAATACTACAAGTTTACGAGCGTTTTTAGGTAATCTGTAGAAAAGCTCTTTTGTAAATATCTGGCTCACTTTAGAGAAACCAGTCCTAAAACCACGTATAGGTGATTTTCTATACTTTCGCTTTATATGATCGGCACCGCAACAGGCGCACACAGATGGTAGCGCATAATAATATTCCATCTGTTCGCTGTCTTCAAATTCAATCTGGAATAAGTAGCCCTTAATCCAGTTACCTGGGTCTTCATCGTACTTTTCATGCGAATATGGCTCAACTCTTCCAGAACGCGTGTCTAGGCAGGCTCTTATCCATCTTGCATTTCCGGAAACTGATTCAACTCTAGCAGGCTGGACCCAGCTTGCTGCTCCGTCTTGAAGATTTGAAGTTCCTACCGGCCAGAACACTGCAAATTCTCTGTAAGTCCGGCGTTCAACAAACCGAGCAGTTTGTTTATCTGGAATTCCTTCAATATCCGGATCTGTTGCCAACATCTCTATACCACGTTCGCCCAGATCGAGCCTGCTTCCTCCAAAATAGATAGTCCCGCAATGCTCACAGTATAGCAGTTCAAGAACTCTACGTCCGTCTCCTGTATCGCAGATAATTCTCGGAGCAGGATAAAGCTTGCCAGCAGTCCTACCATCTGTGTTATTTTTTAGCGCCTTGGTTGATGCCCATAAACCTTCAATATTTCTAAAGAAGAAATGCAGCCGGAACTGAGGGAGTAGTACACCGCGAGCATCAACATCGCAAATATTTCTTGCAGCAAGGAGACCGCGAACAGCATTCCGTCTTTCTATCTCGTTTATTTCTTCTCCAAAAAGCTTCCGCGCAAAATAGTCCAGAGACACAGCTCTTGTTATCGAGTTATATTCGCAAGCATGTAACAATCTTGCGACTATTTGAAACTTATCTGAGCCTAATGCTCTCTCCAATGCCAGTTCACCCTGCAGACCATCTCCGTCGTACCCTAGTAGGCGTGATGCTTCATGATATTTCTCTTCAGAAAATTCTGAAGCAGCCTTGCTGAGCAGGATAAAAGGTCCAGGTTGCAGGTATTTTGGTCCTTTGATCTCTGGAATGGACTCCTGCGATCCGGGTACTATGCAAAAGCTTTCAGATGGTGCTCCGAAAAAGCCTGTAAGAAATTTCTGGCTTTTGCGATCTTCAGGATCAAGCGACGCACTTGAACCAAAGATTCTTAACTGCGGATGCCCTGGATGAAGGCCTAAACGGAATAAGAGCAAGCGTAGCAAGTAACCTACTTCAGCGCCTGCAGTCCCCCGGTGGAGGTGGAGCTCATCTATAATCAGATGGAAGATCCTATCCTTTCCACCTGCTAGCCATTTACGCGTTTTTTCGAAAAGAGATGTATCTACATCCCTCATCAGCATAATACTCAACATTGAAAAGTTTGTTATCAATATATCTGGGGGAAAATCCTGCATATCCCATCGAGAGAGCATCTCGGATCCCCCAAGTCTCGGAAAATTATAAACAACATCTTTTTCGTTTTTGTTTTCGAACTTCTCAGCATGCTCCGCGGCCGCCAGCGCGTCACCTTCAATTTTTCTCATAGCTTCAGCAAGTTTCTCTATCCTTTTCCAGTCAGGATTAATTACTCCGCTAGCGGTCGGTTTTTCAAATTCGTGTCCTGCAATTGGGGTATTACCATTATAACGCCCGAAATATATCCTATTTCCATTTCTGTTATGTTTAAACCATAACCTGGCATTATCTGAGTCCAGAGCCTTTCTCAATCTGGTCATCTGGTCCTCAACAAGTGCATTCATTGGATAAATGACGAGGGCGCGAACAGCAGCTTCTCTATTTTCGTGAACACGTTGTGCCACCCTGTATGTTTTCCTCTCCCCTATCGATGCATTTTTGCATGAGGTTTGCCAGTCATCATTCTTCCACCAATCATCGACATGTACATCTTGCGTACCGGGATGTGCCCAGCTTGAAGATTCGCGGGCTAGGTAAGCAAAAAGTGGGAGAAGGAATGCTTCAGTCTTGCCCGAACCCGTTCCTGCTGTGACTATGCAATTCTTTCCCTTTAGCGCCTCCTCAAGCATATTTGCCTGATGAAGATGCAGTTTATTATTATCTCCAAAAAGGCCACAAGAAACAAGTGATTTAAAATCCTCTCGATCTTGATCAGAAAGGCCCGGAAGATCGTCTTCCATCAAATCCTTTATTAATTTTCCTGAAGTTTTATATATCGGAATTGGCTCAATCCAGGGATCCTGATAAAAAATTCCTGGTTGACGGAGCAAATCCTCTCTATCTTTCTCAAAAGAGGGGAACCGAGTTCCAAAAGCTGTCTTTAAGTAAAGCAGGAAGTTATCTCTAATACTGTCAAAAGCTCCTATTGGGTCCCTCATGCAATCACGCCATTCTCATCGATAACTATGCTGCACCTTATTAGGTCTTGCGATAGCTTTGCAGCGATTAAACCGGCGATTAACGGCGGCACAGAACTGTAGACATCTACAGGATGACCTGCAGGCAGCCCTGATCGAGTATTTTCACCTAGCTTTGCACTCTCGGGAGCCAATCCGCTGCAAAGTGCAGCGGCCCTTCCTAAGAATCTTGGCAAAGGAACCGTTGCTGGAACAGCTAGATGGTGGCGGCGTTCATCGTATAACAACACTTTTCGGTTATGTTTTAACAATACAATGTATCTTCCCCAATCCCGATCTACCTTAGCGGCTTTCTGACCGTCCCAGATCAAGTGGCACCATTGCTGGTTAACTGGATTAGTATAAGAAATAAGCTCATGAGTACTTTTTCTGCTGCCAAATTTAGAAAATCTTAAGGTTGCAGAAGAAAAAAATTCTTTGTACCAATTCAGATCATCTCTAGTTTCAAAAAGCAGACTGTCAATAAGCTCTTCAATTCCCAGCGAGAAATTTGAAAGGGACCAAGAAGCAGGTTCAACCAAACTAGAATTTATTCCCGCGGCATCAGAAATATCTTCAAGATAATCAAAATTTATAGCCTCGATAATTATAGTGGCTGGCAAAAGATACTCAATTCCAACTTGCGATATCTTGCTAATAAATACTGCATCTTTGTTATGTCCCTTAAATTCCACTAGATCTTGAATTAGAGAAGGTGTTCTTGCTCCTGTTAACACGGCATTTGGTAAACCCGATACTGGTAGTGTCACGAGTGTGGGCGGACATACAAAAACCTGTCTTTTTTCGAAATCAAATTCACAGTGACCCAAAGCATCAAGAAATCTTATTGAGCTTCGACGGACTTCATGGAGATTGATTTCCATATCGGATATTCCACGTAATTGAATGCTATCAAATGCAGAATAGAAGTTCTCAAGGCTCATATGCCCCACGGAACTAATTGTATAGAGGAGCTGCTCAGGCATGCCTTGCAACCTCCTTGTACTTGGCCCACAATTGCCTAAGTACTTTAAGATTTGGTTCTTCGATTCTATTCCTTTTAACCCATATTGCTTCTATCCACCTTTTCACATATCTATGTTCAGCGAGCGGTGTTCCAGGATAAAAATTAGTATCTATTTGATCCTGATTCCAATGACCGCAGAAGTGGACCTTCCATTTTTCTTTACCGGATCTTGGAAATTTTGAGATCGCCCATACAGGATTCCAGTCCGAAGGCAAATTCTCCTCAGGCCAGTCAGCAATTTGGCCAGGTCTTGCTCCAATAAATATGATCCTTTTTGACAAGTAGGTCGGAAGAGTCTGTGAGAAAGAACCTTTCACTAATTGATCGCACCCTACCACGACCGCACCCCTAGCATAAATTTCACTAGCATCATCTACCGTAATGATACCTGAACGGCATCTTTTTGGCATATCATCAAATTTATCAAAGATTTCAGGCTCAATAAGCTGAATTACTTTGCAGAGCAACGGTTCATTTCCATCCCGATATACACCTAATTCTAGCGGCTTGCCTATTGGTACTTCATCCGGGATTGTCCAGGTCGGCATAGATGGATTTTCTCGTTTAAGTTGATATGTATATTGATTACATGTTATTATAATGTGTTCATCTCCCTGACCGCCTTCTATAACGACCTGTGGAGGACCAAATTTAAGATAGTAATTGCCTCTTCCAACTTTAATTCCTCCATGAAATCGCATTCTTAAGAGGCTTGGAATGTTCAATACATCTATTTCACGACACGGCTCATACGCGCCTTCTCCTTCGAATAATAGCCAATTCGATGGAAGACCATAGAAGAGTACATTTGCAAATTGTTTACAGGAATTATTTCCCCATTCTGAAATTATGGACGCCATACTACTGTGACATGCTATAAAAAATCTGCTTTCTCGCTCTAAATGTTGCGATTCAACCCATCCCGGCAAGTCTTCCCTACTTCCAGGAAGAAAGAGCTTTACAGAAGCGGCCTTTAGAACTGCTCTCCAGCGCTTTTCTTTGTCTTCAAATTTTACTCCACTAAGCCAATCCAGATCATTAGCATTCAAATATAATCCTGTTTCGGAGTCCTTAAGCTTAGTTGACCAATTAGGAATTGTCTCGAAACACGAATATACTTTGCCTTTATGCCCAAAATCTAAGCCACTATCCGGAAACGGTCGGACGGTCTTAAAGCGTAAAGATAATACAATTTTTTTAGCTACCCTATCAGGAGGATCTAAGCAAATTCTCAGTCCTACACTTGGCAGCCGAACCTTGGCAATTTGACCGGATTCTTCTGAAGTATTTGGGAACAACGTTTCAGCTATGCTGCCGTCCCATTCTGAAATTTCTTCAAAAATAAAATCAATAAGAGCATTACGCATTTCGAGAATTGAACTTTCATCATTTTTCAGAAGCTGCAAAGTACGCCGCTCCAGCTTATCAGAACCATATCTTAAGAGTATTCTTACCATTGCTGATTCGGATGGCGGATCTGTAGGGTCTATCTCTGCCTCACTAAATATCTGTGGTAATGCCTTTCGCTCATCTTCGGATAAAATTGTTTGGGAAAAAGGAAGACCCACATGGATATTTCCACCACGAATTCGTTTGGAATAACGACCTAATTCTTCATGTTTATTAATTCTGCTCCATTTCTCAAGGTCATCCCATAATTTGTCCATTTTTTCAAATGAAGGATACGATCCGGTTTTTGGAGGTTCTCCTAAAAGTTTCCGTAATCGAGGGTAATACGCCTTAGGATCAAAATCACCTCCTGTTGTTGCCGCTAGTACAAAAAACGCTAAATATGCAATATATTGTGGATATCCCTGCCGAGTGCCTCTCCAATCTTCATAACACCACAAGGCTTTTTGACAAATACCCTGTCTCACTGAATCTGAAGGTCCTTCCTTGATACACCGGATGAAATCTTGGAAATCCTTGCCAGTATCTCTACCTAGCAGATTTAGAACATCTTTAGTAACATATAACAGCACCTCCTTTCCCGCCATTTCTTTATTGAAGAATTTCTGCGTGATGAGGTAATTCCAATCTTCATAAGACATTCTCTTCATCCGACTCACTCGTTTGTATTCTAGGTAAGTAATTTATATAAGCTTTCCTCGATTAGGCCTGAACTTGCGTGAGAAGCGCGTCTTGAGCTTGTTGAATCCGGTCATTCCTGTCGTGGATCACGATGTTAGTTCGCATAATATTTGATAATTACCTGGATATCCTCATTCCAGCTAGACGGGGGGAAAAATGCAACGTTATCTACTAAATCGGCATCAATTGAATAGATTCATGTACGGTAGAAGGGAAATACACGGGCTCCTTCCTCAGCCGAAGAATAGATGAACATGCGAGCCCGAAAAGCAAAACCATGCTCTCAAATGGAACCGATAAGAGAAACGCCGTCGTCTCCTGGACGGGCGGAAAGGATGGCTGCCTCTCCTGCTACAAAGCCATGAACGACGGCTACAGGATCACCCATCTCCTGCATTTCACCAACCAGAAGAAGACCGGCTCTCACGAATTGAACCCCGCCCTAATCAGGGCTCAAGCCCAGGCCCTCGGCCTTCCTCTCCTGCAGCGGGATTTTCACTCCTACGAGGAGGAGTTCAAGAAGGCGGCCCTTGAGCTGCGAGCACAGGGCGAGAGAATTGACGCCGCCGTTTTCGGGCACATCGAGACTCATAAAGCGCTGGTGGACAGGATCTGCAATGATCTGGATATCGATCTGATTCTGCCCCTCTGGAAACAGAACTCAGAAAAAATCGTGAATGAGATCATCGAAGCCGGATTTGAGGTAATTTTGGTCAGCGTGAGGGACGGTTTTCTGGGAAAGGAGTGGCTTGGCCGCAGGATTGATGATAAATTTATAGCCGATTTGAAAAAGGCCAATAGCACTGTCGATGCCTGCGGCGAGAATGGAGAGTTTCATACCTTTGTCGCAGACGGGCCCATATTCAAAAAGAAGATAAAGATAACCAGAAGCGATCCCGTTTTTAAGGACGGATACTGGTTCCTGAACATTACTGACTTTGCCCTAGTAGATAAATAAAAATTAAATTATATTACTTTCTCAAACCTGCCAGATCTCTCGCGGCATATTGGTGAGGCTCTTGGCACCGTTTGCCGTGGTCAGGAAGGTGTCCTCTATTCCCAGCACGCCCTTGTCAGGATAGATTATCTTGGGCTCGATGGCGATGGTCATGTTGCTCTGCACGGCATGATCCAGGGGGCCGATCACCGGGTATTCGTCCAGCTCCAATCCTACGCCGTGGCCCACAAAACCGCATTTATTGCCATTGGTCCCGCCCAAAAAGTCCTGGTAGCCTAGCCTTGCTCCCTCCGACTCGGATAGCTCGAACAATTCCCTGCCCGTCCTGCCCGCGCCAAGCTTTGCGGCCACCGCCTCCTCGATCTGGCAGGCGGCCTGGTAAGCATCTTCCAGCCCCTCCTCCAGCTTGCCCAGGGAGAAAATTCGTGTAGCATCGGCAATGTACCCGTTGTAGATGCCCACACAGTCCACAAATACCGGCTCATTTCTCTTTATCCTGGCAAAGCCTGCCCCCTGGGGAAACATCAGAGACGTGCCCCGTCCACCGCTGGGCGAAGCGAGAAAGCTGGGGAAGGCCGCCTCGGCTCCGGACATGACATGGCCCAGGGGGACAATGCTGTTGAATCTGCGAAAACGGAGCGACCCCTGATGCCCCATGGAGCGCATCACTGACTCAATCCGGCAGATCAGGTCTACCTCCTGCATGCCTTCTTCCAGAAAGTCAGGGACGGAGGAAAAGCCGGCCTCCAAAATCCTTGCCGCCTCTTTTATCAGGGAAAGCTCGAACTCGGACTTCACAGAGCGGATGTGCTTGATCTTTTCAGCAACATCAACGAATTTGGCATCTTCCAGGGCCCTGTCCACTTTGAAGTAGAAGCTACAGGGAAGTACGTCCATCTCCAGGCCGACCTTGGCCTTCGCCGGGATGCCCAGGTCAGATTTCAAATTTCTCATGTTCTTGAGCGGCCGGACCTCTAGAGGCGATTCGTTCACTGCCCTTTCCAGGCTTCTCTTCATCATCACCACGGGCTCGCCGTCTCTGGGGATGTAGACCAGCCCGTCCTGGGCGGTGCCGGAAAAGTAGCAAATATCTACGGCATGAAATAAGAGCGCGCCATCCATGTCGCCCATCTGGGACTGCAGTTTCTTTATCCTGCTCTCGATCTCTGATTTTGGGGAAAGAACATACTCCATTTAATCTGCCTCTGCATTTCCTTCATTCTTGGGTTGGAACGATACGGCTAGTCTCATTGATCCTTTATAGAGCTAACTGCAATTTGGGTCGTGAATAAGTTACAGGTTGGTATTTGGATCTATTGCAGAAATCAAGATCATTAGATTCGGATTTTCTCAGGATAGCACTTGTTGGGGCGCGTTCATGGAATCACTCTCCGTAAACGAATTCATGAAACTCCAACCTCTTATTCGATCACTACCCACACATTCCAGGATACGTCGTTTGCTTGAGTCATCTGATTCATTGAACTTAAGCTCGGACTTTCTTGTACTTCTTCTTAAGTGTCTGTCTGACATCCTTTATGCACCTTTTGATGGGAAGATCCTCCCTGGAAACCAATGCTGTAAGCCGCCTAAGTTAGCGGACTCATCGATATAGACTTTTTTTATCATCCCCTTCATCTAATACCGTGTATGGCTGATGCTGTATATAATAACAGACGTTTCACTGCTTATTGTCCAATAAAAGAGAATGAAGGGTACAACACCCTTCGTTAACCCATAGCACCCGTATCAAAATCATTAAAGAGATCTAGGTCTAATCCTGCCTACATCATGCTTTCAGTTCGATAATTTGCTTGCGAACCGCATGTGGATTTGGAATGTACTCAAATACAATTGTGTTGCCTGTGCCGTTCGCAATCACATTTCCATATCCTAATATCCTGCCTAAGCTGCTCTGGTTTACAGTTAAGCTCTCTAATTTATCTAGCTTTATCTCGGAAGTATTTTGGCTAATTATCCCATATTTCTTGATAATTCTTTGATTAGTAATACCATACTCAAAAGTAGTAGAGACCCAAATACCCCATATTAAAAAGACTATTGCGACTATTACTAACAACGGTGTGATAATATAAAAGAACAATGACATCACAAAAGTCATAAGTATTACTCCGAGATAGTTTATAAGGTGTATATGTATAATAGCAATTATCCGTTCTCCCTCAACCAGATTTTCCTCAATATATCCCAATCAGATGCCTCAATCAATTTTAGGAATAACTAATATAAGTAACTTCGTAACTAAACTCAAAAACTAATCCCAACTTAATTCTTAAGGCTTAATTATTAAGGGAAACTCTCATAAGGTTATAAGACTTAATCCTTAAGCAGGAAGATAATAGCAATAGCATCCCAAAAGGAAGGCGTTGGCAAATCCGCCACGGCGGTTAACATATCGGCCTACCTTGCAGTCAAAGGGAAGCGGGCTATGCTGATCATGGGCACTCAAGCATCGGCTACAACTCATCTAGGAGCCAGTGAAGCCTTGGAAAGCACCACCTATGAGCCATTGATGGGAGACCTACCCATATCCGGCCTTGCCATGCCTACATCGATTACAGGGTTGGATTTAGCCCCATCAGATAAGAGATTAGGCCGGGCTGAGATGGAGTTAGACGCTACCAAGGGAGCCGGTAGGAAGGCGATGCTCAAGCTAAAAGTCAGGGGCAATAACACCTACGACTTTATCATTATCGATACGCAGCCCAACCTCGGATTTCTTATCGCAAAATTCAAACCTATTAGAGATTCACGACCGCAATTGGGTAGAGCCAGAAACAAAGAAAAGCCAAATACAAAGAACCAGGAAATTGCTCTTCAGATGAAAAGACTCACGGCTTATGTTTCTGGTCGGGTGCATAAGGTTGGCTATGGAAGGAAGGTTGCCCGTTTAGCTGTCGCTTTTGGCATAAAAGGAAGAGTAGAATATTTGGATGATGCAAGGGCAAAAATTATCGCGGAAGGCGATGATGAACGGCTTAAATGGTTTGAATATGCAATTGATATAAAAGAGCATCTAATTTCAGTTTCGTCCATTGAAAAGACATATTCTCCAGCAAGCGGCGAGTTCCAGAAGTTCGTAATAATTGAAGGTCCGGATGATGAGGAGTGCTGGCTTGATTACATTGAGATCTTCGAAGAGATGCTAGTCGCTTTCCAAGAGATGAATAGAATCTTGATCGAGATGAACCAAAACCTGGGGGGAAAATTAGAATCCATCGCTTTGAAGCTGGACCGTTATTCAGCCGATGCTGAAGAAAATGACATAAAAAAGGACGATGACTTTTTGAAATAGCGCAAAGCCAATTAAAAGTCCTTGATAGCTAAAGCCCCACCAATCCCAGGACACCGATCATCTTCAGTCCGATGTAGATCATCAGCACTACAAAGATGTGCTTCAATTTCTCCGCAGGCAGCCTGTGGGCCACCTTTACGCCCCACGAAGCCGTGAATATGCTTGCTCCTGCCAGCAGAGCAAACTGCAGAAGATCGATGTAGCCTACACAGTACGCCGGAAGCCCGGCCACGCCCCATCCATTAATGGCGTAGGCTATGACCCCGCCTACCGCATTGAAGGCTATTGTTACCGACGAGGTGCCGATGGCCTGATACATGCCAAAACCCATGGCGATGACCATGGCCGGAACCAGGATCACGCCTCCACCAATCCCGGTCAGACCGGAAATGACTCCTACCGCCAGTCCCCAGAGAGCAAACTGCAGAAGGCTTTTTCTTGTCTCTTCCGGCAAAGCCTCTCGCCTGGGCTGCAGACTTTTGGCAAAGAGCATCCTCAGGGCTCCCAGCATCACCACAAATCCGAAGGCCATCCTGAGCAGATCTCCGGGAACATGAGCGGCAATGCTCCCGCCCAAAAAGGCTCCTACCAGGCCACACAGGCCCATGATTATTCCCGGCCGCCAGAGAATAACTCCCCGGCAGCTATGGCCGCGGCATCCACTGAGGGCCGTGGGCAGAACGACGGCCAGAGATGTTCCGAAGGCAATTCTGGTGGCCAGGGTGGGATCGATTCCTTGAGATGTCAGCGCCCAGATCTGCACGGGCACCATGAGAAAGCCGCCCCCGATGCCGAGCAGGCCGCAGGAAAATCCTACGACTATGCCTGTGGCCAGCAGCACCAGAACATAGACGAGAAAGGATGTTTCGATCAAGTTCGTCTGCGACCGATTTGAATTGGCCTCATAGCTCCCGGTGTTTGGCAGCGATCTCCTCCGCCAGCCGGTCCAGAGCCTGGAAATCTGCCTCTTTGGGGCGGCCTTTGGCGACTACCGGATCGAAGAATTGCAGCTTCAGATTGGGCAGGGCGACGGTGATCTGCTCCAGCATTTTGCCTCCCCAGCCAAAGGAGCCGATGATTGAGGCATACCTCGTCTTGGGCCGCAGGGCATTGGCCAGGATGACTGCATAAAGCGCCAGGGGATGCGCTCCAGCCAGAATGGTAGGCGTGCCAATGACCACGGTTGCCGCGTCCACGAGAGACTCGGCCAGCTCTCCTACATCGTAGTTGGTGAGATCGAATCGCTTCACCTCGACTCCTCGGGAGATAAGAGCGTCCACAAAGTAGTCGGCCATGATGCGGGTGGACCCGTGCATGGAGACGTAAGGAAAAACCACCTGGTTTTTTACCTTATCCGAGGCCCAATCGCGGTAAGCATCCAGTATGAACTTCGGTCTGCCGTAAAGCGGACCATGGCTTGTGGCAATGACATCCATGGGCAGATCCTCAATCCTGGCCAGGTGCCGGTTGATGCTCTGCCGGAAGGGCATCATGATCTCGGCGTAATACCTCTTGGCAGCCCTGTAAACGGTAGCCTCGTCAACGGCAAAAAGGTCGCTGGTAGCCAGATGCGAGCCCAGAAAATCGCAGGTAAATAGGATTCGATCCTCAGCCAGGTAGGTGAAGATCGTGTCCGGCCAGTGCACCCAGGGAGCATGAATGAACTCCAGGCTTTTGTCGCCAAGAGAGATCTTCTCGCCGTCTTTTGCCTCTTGCACTCTGTCCTTGCTCACCAAATCAAACTGCATAAGCAGGTCCAGGCACTTGGCGGAGCCGATCACTTTGGCATCGGGGTAAATCTCAAGGAGCCGTTTAAGGCTTCCCGAATGGTCCTGTTCGGCATGCTGGGCGATGATGTAGTCGATTTTCTTAATGCCCAGAGCACTCAGGTTGCCCAGCAGCACATCGGCCATGGATTCGTCCACAGCATCAATAAGTGCGGTTTTTTCGCTGCCCTGGATCAGGTAGGAGTTATAACTGGTTCCATCGGGCAGGGGAATTAAGGCATCAAAAAGCCTGCGGTCCCAGTCTACTGCTCCTACCCACTTAACGCCGGGTTTAATCTCTCTTGCGAGCGTCATTATCTTATCTCTTTAAAATCATCCTTCGCGGCGCCGCACTGCGGGCAGGTCCATGTTTCGGGGAGATCTGCGAAGGGCGTTTTTGGGGCTATTCCTGAGTCTGGGTCTCCTTTTTCTGGATCGTAAATATATCCGCAAATGGTGCACTGATATTTTTGAGCCATAAGTCGCCACTTTCCTTTTTGCTTTATTTTTGCTTTATTAAATTCGGTCTGCAAAGTATTTAGTCCAATCGCAACGAAAAACTAAATAATAAGGACTTCCAATAAATGCGCCAGATTCGAGGTGTTACAATGGCCGGCACCGGATCCAAACGAGAAGGCAAGTTCAAATGCAAGATATGTCGTATGAACTTTGAATCAAAGGAAGAATTGAAACTGCACTTGATGGAGGATCATAACGATAATTAAACTGATTTTATAATTATAATACACCGTATGAGAATCCTTGGAGCATGCCGCCAATAAGCTCTGATCTTTATGGCCGGCATGCTGCCCTTCTTTTATCTACTGGCCCCTGCTAAGCTGATGAATGGGATGCTCCAGCTCTGAGAAGGCCCGCACCAGCACCTCATTAATGGTGGGGTGAATCACCTGTGATTTTATAACCGGCATCAAATCCTGGTACTCGGTGTTCATGAGGTAGACCACCTGCTGCACCAGTTCCGCCGCCATGGGACCCACAACCGTTGCTCCCAGGATGCGACCAGTCTCCTCCTCCAGGACCACTTTGACCAGGCTGTGCTCCTGCGCCATGGCCACGCCCTTGGCCACATCCATATACTTAGCCCTCCCGATCAGCACTTTCAGTCCGGCTGCGATGGCGTCCGTTTCTTTCATACCCACGCCTGCCACCTGAGGATGGGTGAAGATGGCATAAGGCACGGCATGGTAGTCTGCAGCTTCCCGATCATCCTTATCCTTGGAGCGCAGAAGATTATGAGATACCACCTCCGACTCGTAGTTGGCCGTATGCCGGAACATGTGCTTGCCGATGGCGTCGCCCAACGCCCAGATATCCTTTTTGCTGGTCTCCAGAAACTCATTCACCATAATCCAGCCATTGCGGTCGGTCTTTATGCCGCTCTTCTCCGGGTGGAGCAAATCGGAGTTGGACCGGCGTCCTGCGGCCAGGAGGATCTCGTCGGCTTCAAATTGGTAGGTCTTGCCGTCCTCCATATTTTTGGCAGAGACGACCTTCTTGTCACCCCTTTTCTCTACGGAGACGACCTCATGACCGGTAATCACCCGCAGGTACAGGGAGAGCACTTTTTGCACCAATCCGGACGCTTCCGGATCCTCGCCTTTGAGCACAAGCGGGCTGCGGCCTATTATGGTGACATGCGTTCCCATGGCAGAGAAGAAGTGGCCGAATTCGCAGCCGATGTAGCCCGCTCCAATGATGATCAGGCTTGCTGGCAATGCCTTCAGATCGAGGAGAGAGACGTTGTCCAAAAAGCCCGTCTCCAGGAGGCCGGGGATAGGCGGCACCAGGGACCGGGCGCCAGTGGCGATCACTATCTTAGGAGCAGTAATGGTCCTGCCGCTCTCTCCTCCCACCTGCAAAATATAGTCGCCGATGAACTCCGCTTTTTCCTGAAAATAGGTCAAATTCTCTTTGGTTTTAAGAGCCTCTTCCAGGTTGGTGCGCGCTTTATCCACCACAGCGTGCATACGGCTCATTATGGCCGGAAAATCAATCTCATTGATCTCGGCGTGCACGCCCACGGCTCTGGCATCCTGGATGGTCCTGATAACATCAGCCGGATAGATGAGCATCTTGGAAGGGATGCAGCCATTGTTCAGACAGGTGCCGCCCGTGGGTCCATGACCCACCAGGGCGACTTTTAGGCCCTCGTTTGCAGCCTGAGAGGCCACATGCGTTCCCGCGCCGGTGCCGATTACGATAAGGTCGAATTTGTCCATGGTAATAGTATGATGGTGATTGTGGCTTAAATATCTTCAGGAATTTCTGGCTGAGAAGCGCGAAAGTGAAACGATGGAGTTCTCAATCA
>Ga0351903_1019_pt2 | contig 44144 bp, 31 predicted proteins | sample BONcelHT113001D6_FD_206874 | JGI IMG/M metagenome (GOLD analysis project Ga0351903, IMG submission 206874) | Enriched cells from coal bed in the Powder River Basin, Montana, United States - BONCAT cells T11 rep1 HSBNCT.T11.300.1.D6 ... | reverse complement strand
TTCGTGCTGAAATTACAGAAGAAGTTAAAAAGAAGGCAAAAACGGTAAAGGTTGACATGGGAAAAGCCAATTTCATTTCTGCGGAAATTCCCGTTAATTGTGAGAAAGAAGAATGTTTTGATGAAAAGCTAAACCTCGAATATAAAGACTACATTATTAACTGTGTTTCAGTTGGAAATCCGCACTGTGTGATTTTAAAAGATGAGCTTGATGAAAAAGAGATAAAACAGTTTGGTACTTACATTGAAAATCATCCGATGTTTCCAAACCGCATCAATGTACAGTTTGCCAAAGTTGTTTCGCCAACCGAAGTAGAAGTTTTGATTTGGGAACGTGGCGCCGGCTGGACTCTGGCTTCTGGAAGTTCGTCGTGTGCTGTGGCTTCGGTGATGATAAAAAAAGGGCTGACCGAACGCAAACTAAATGTTAAAATGCCCGGCGGAACTCTGCAAATTGAAATCGATGAATCCTGGAACATTAAAATGACAGGCGAAGTTCGCGAAATTGCCTCAGGAACATTAAGCAGCGAATTGATTGCTGAACTTGAATAACAGTGTTAATAATAATAGGTAATTTCAGCCTGAATCCCGGAACTTCACCATTTATAATCCAAATCGGTTATCTTTGCGCTGATTTTTAAGGAATTGTAAAATTATTATGGCACATAAAGCAGGTTTTGTAAATATTATAGGGAACCCAAACGTGGGTAAATCGACAATAATGAACGCGCTGGTAGGCGAAAAAATTTCGATTATAACACAGAAAATGCAAACCACCCGTCACCGGATCAAGGGAATTGTAAGTGGCGAAGATTTTCAGATTGTGTATTCCGACACTCCGGGAATTTTAAAACCCAACTACAAATTGCAGGAATCGATGATGAAATTCGTTGATTCGGCTTTGATTGATGCCGATGTGATTTTGTTTGTGACCGATGTAATTGAAACACCCGGCAAAAACCCTGAATACATTGAAAAAGTGCGCAAATCGAATGTTCCGGTTATCGTTCTTATCAATAAAATCGATCTTTCGAACCAGGATGCCGTAATGAAATTATACAAGCATTGGAATGAAGTTTTTCCGGGAGCTACCGTTTACCTCATTTCGGCACAGGAAAAATTTAATATCGAACCTATTTTCGATAGGATTCTGGAGTTGCTTCCCGAAGCTCCGCCCTATTTCGGCAAAGACGAATTGACAGACCGCAACGAGCGTTTCTTTTTGCAGGAAATAATCCGCGAAAAAATACTGCTTCACTACCAGAAAGAAATTCCGTATTCGGTTGAAGTAGAGGTTGAGGAGTTTAAAGAAACCGAAAAGATTATCAATGTAAGGTGTGTGATCCATGTTGAGCGTGACAGCCAAAAGGGAATAATTATCGGACACAGGGGAGAAATGATTAAACGTGTTGGCACCGAAGCCCGGAAAGACGCAGAGGAGTTTTTCAACAAGAAAATTTTTATGGAACTGTTTGTAAAAGTGGCCAAAGACTGGCGCGAAAAAGACAGGCAGTTGAAAAATTTTGGGTACGATGCCGTTTAGGAAAATGCGTGAATGCCTGCCCGTCCAGTCAGGCGGGCATGATTGCGTGAATGTTTTGGTAGGGGCAATCCTGTGTGATTGCCAGAAATAAATAGTGGCAATCCAATATGATTGCACAAAAATAGATTAAAAATGAGCAGCAAAATAGCAGCAATAGTAGGAAGGCCAAATGTTGGCAAATCGACATTATTTAACCGGATTGTTGAACAACGCAAAGCAATTGTTGACGAAACTGCCGGAGTAACCCGCGACCGGAATTATGGAAAAGGAGAGTGGAACGGCGTTGAATTTTCGGTGATTGACACCGGAGGTTACGTGGTGAATTCCGATGATGTTTTTGAAGCAGAAATTAATAAACAGGTTCATCTTGCCATCGACGAGGCCGATGTAATAATGTTTGTGGTTGACGTAGAGGCAGGGATTACAGACCTCGACGACGCAGTTGCCGGGATTTTGAGAAAAGGGAAAAAACCCGTGGTTGTTGTTGTTAACAAAGTTGACAACAATAACCGGATAATGGATGCCCAGGAATTTTATGGCCTTGGTTTGGGCGAAATCTATTGTATTTCGTCGATGACTGGCAGCGGAACAGGTGATTTGCTTGATACCGTGGTGGAAAATCTGCCCAAAACAGAACCCATTGGCGAAGAGTCAGAACTGCCACATTTGTCGGTGGTTGGCAGGCCAAATGTGGGTAAATCCTCGTTTATTAATGCCCTGCTTGGAGTTGAAAGAAACATTGTTACTGATGTTGCCGGCACAACCCGCGATTCGATTCACACACGTTACAATAAGTTTGGCCACGATTTTATCATCATCGATACCGCCGGATTGCGAAAAAAAGGGAAAGTACACGAAGACCTTGAATTTTACTCGGTACTGCGCTCTGTGCGAACCATCGAGGAATCGGATGTTTGTTTTTTAATGATTGATGCCACACGCGGCGTTGAAGCGCAGGATGTAAATATCTTTAACCTCATTTTGCGCAACAAAAAAGGAGTGGTTATTTTGGTGAACAAATGGGATTTAATTGAAAAAGACACCCATTCAACCAAAAGGATTACCGAAGAAATTCACGAAAAGATTGCGCCATTTACTGATGTGCCAATCCTGTTTATTTCGTCGCTTACCAAACAACGGGTTCATAAAGCGCTGGAAACAGCCATGGAAGTTTACGATCGCCGTCAGCAAAAAATAAAAACTTCAGATTTGAATGAAGTTATGCTTGAAGCCATTGAAAAATACGGGCCGCCTTCGGTTAAAGGAAAATCGATAAAAATAAAATACGTTACCCAATTGCCGACACAAACCCCGTCGTTTGCGTTTTTTGCCAATCTGCCGCAGTACATAAAAGAACCTTATCGCCGTTATATCGAAAATCAAATCCGCGAAAAATTTAATTTTACAGGGGTGCCTATTCAGATTTATTTCAGACAAAAATAAAATTGTGGAATTGGTTTTCATGCTGCCCGGAAAATCTATTCTTTTAATTAATATTGCAACTTTTTATAAAGAATAAATGTTTAGGTCGAAATATTGAAAGGTACTTAATTACAAGAAATTAAAATTTTAGAATATGTATATCGTTCATGTTTTTGTTCATGTAAAGCAGGATTTTGTTGAGGAGTTTAAAACAGTTACCGTAGAAAATGCAAAAGAAAGCATTCTCGAGCCCGGAATTGTTCGTTTTGATATTGTTCAGCAACATGACGACCCTACAAGGTTTGTTTTGATTGAAGTTTACCGTTCATTCGAAGATACCTCAAAACACAAGCTAACCGAACATTATATGAGATGGCGCGATGCTGTATCGCACATGATGGAGGTACCCCGCACCAGTGTTAAATTTTACAATGTATTTCCTGAAGATGAAGGATGGGAGTAAATTTTGAATTTGCTACCTCAACACGCATTATTTTCGAAAATGGGTCTTTCAGAAAAGTTCCCGGCTTATTTAAAGATTTTGGGAGCAAAGTTTTAATTGTTACAGGCAAAAACCAAAATCTGGCGCATCAGCTTTCTGAAATTCTGTCAGAAATAAATATTCAATCCGATATTTTCAGTATTCATTCCGAGCCCACAATTTCCGATATTGATCAAGGCGCTGATTTAGCCCGAAAAACTTTATGCAATGTGGTAGTTGGAATTGGAGGCGGCAGTGCGGTTGATAGTGCAAAAGCAATTGCAGCGCTTGTTCCAAATCAAGGCGAATTATCCGAATATCTCGAAGTTATCGGGAAAGGCAGAAAACTTGAGGTAGCCCCGCTGCCATTCATCGCAATCCCGACAACAGCCGGTACCGGCGCCGAGGTTACCAAAAATTCGGTGATAAAATCAACAGAACACAATGTTAAAGTAAGCCTTCGCAGCGATTTCATGTATCCCCGGCTGGCTGTAATCGATCCTGTTTTAACATTAACAATGCCACCCGGAATTACTGCAACAACCGGAGTTGATGCACTAACGCACCTGCTCGAAACGTTTGTTTCAATTCAATCGAACCCATTTATTGATATGTTGTGCAGGGAAGGTATGAAGCGAATTTCAGCATCTATGGAACTGGCATTTAACGATGGAAATAACCTCGAAGCACGCGAAAATATGGCCATGGCCAGTATGCTTGGCGGAATGGCGCTGGCCAATGTAAAGCTGGGTGCGGTTCACGGTTTTGCCGGTCCGCTTGGTGGAATGTACCCAATTCCGCACGGTGCAGTTTGTGCCTGTTTGCTGCCGGCGGTTATGGAAGTTAACATTTCGGCTTTAAAAGAAATAAAGCAGGAGAAACAACTTTTAAAATTCGATGAAGTTGCCTGCATTCTGACAGGAAACAATTCAGCAGTTGCCGAAGACGGAGCTGTGTGGGTAAAAAATCTGGTAAAAAAACTTCAGATTCCATCGTTATCCGATTTTCAAATTCATGAAGATTCTTTTCCTGAACTGATTGAAAAAGCAAAAAAATCAAGCAGTATGAAAGGGAATCCGGTTGAACTGAATAACGGACAACTGTTGGAAATACTAATTAAATCACTTTGAATAGTTTCGAAGCTGAAGTAAAGTGAGGGGAATAATTTTGGGGAATTAACCTTATCTTTGTGCAACGATAACATTAAGAACTATGATTGGGAGATTTTTTCATACGCCAAAGGCAAAGCAGTTTAATATCAGGCCGCGGTTTTACGATCCTGACAAAGAGGAACGCGATGAACGGGAACGGAGAATTAAAGATGAATTGGGAATTGCCGATGAAAAAAAGGAGGATGATAAAAACTACAGGCCAAGAGTAAAAGGGCAATTCAGGAATACTGACGGCTGGCAGTCAAAGTCGTCGGATGCAGCTCGCAGGGCGCAAAATAAAAGGTTGATTTGGTTATTTATTGTTTTGGCGCTAATATTTTACCTATTCTTTTATTCCGATTTTTTGTTTTAACTTTTCATCGCAGTACTCATCCCGTTAGCTATCGGGACTAAAAATCTTTTATAAGTGAGTGATATAATTCAGTTATTGCCCGATTCGGTTGCCAACCAGATTGCCGCCGGCGAAGTTATTCAGCGGCCTGCCTCGGTTGTGAAAGAGCTGGTTGAAAACGCGCTCGATGCAGGCGCCACTGAAATTACCGTTCATGTAAAAGATGCGGGTCGAACACTCATTCAGATTAACGACAACGGTTGCGGTATGTCGCCCACCGATGCGCGAATGGCTTTCGAGCGTCATGCCACTTCAAAAATAAGTTCGGCCAACGACCTGTTTTGCATCCGCACCATGGGTTTCAGGGGCGAAGCGCTGGCATCTATCGCAGCCATTGCCGATGTTGAACTTCGAACAAAAAAAATAGAAGACGAAGTTGGCACTTTCATTCATATTGTTGGCTCTGAAGTAAAAACACAGGAAGCAACCGCGTGTAATAACGGAACCGGTTTTATGATAAAAAATCTGTTTTATAATGTGCCGGCCCGAAGAAAATTTCTGAAAGGAAACACTACTGAAATTAAACACATTATTTGGGAAATCCAGCGGATTGCAATTCCCAATCCCGAAATAAAAATTTCACTTTTTCACAACAATTCCCCCATTTACGAACTACCAAAAACCAACCACCGGAAACGGATTGTTGACCTGTTTGGCAAAGCCATTAACCAAAGCCTGGTGCAGGTAAACGAAGAAACAAGCCTGGTAAAGATTTTCGGTTTTGTTGGGCAGCCCAAATTTGCACGTAAAACCATCGGAGAACAGTTCTTTTTTGTAAATGGAAGGTTTATCCGCCATCCCTATTTTCAAAAAGCGGTGATGCAGGCTTATCAACAACTGCTTCCACCCGATACTTTTCCGTCGTATTTTCTGTTTCTTGAAACCGATCCTGCCAATATCGATATTAATGTTCACCCTACAAAAACCGAGATCAAATTCGAGAACGAACGCGATATCTGGCCTATTATTCATGCTGCAGTGCGCGAGTCGCTGGGGAAACACAATGTTGTGCCTTCCATCGATTTCGACCAGAACGGGAGCATTGATATTCCTGTGCCTCCAAAATCATTCGACAATATTCAATATCCTGAAATTCAAATTAACCCCGGTTACAATCCGTTTGAAACCGCGAAAACTTCTTCGATGGGGAATTTGGGAAGAGTTCAACCGGAGAAAAAAAATCTTGAACGATGGGAAGATTTGTATAACGGAACACAACTAAAGCTGAAACCGGTTGAACAAATTGAATCAAAAAGTGAGGATGATTTGTTATTCCAACCAACCGGACAATTTTCGGGTAAAAAAACTTTACAGTTAAAACAAAAATATATACTGACACCGGTAAAATCGGGATTGATGATAATTGACCAGAAGCGGGCGCACGAGCGGATTTTGTTTGAAAAATTTATGGAAGTGCTGAAATCAGATTCGGTGGCCAGTCAGCAGTTATTATTTCCGCAAACCATTGAACTGAACCCGGCAGATGCTGCAATTCTCCAAAACATTCTCCCGGAGTTACTTTCGTTGGGCTTCGATATACGGGATTTTGGAAAAAATACGTTTATTATCAGCGGAACACCGGGAGTTTTGGATGTTTCATCGCCTGAACTGATTGTTGAAAAATTGCTTGAGGAGTATAAAAATTCGCCGGTTGATGCCCGTTCGAAAGCAAAGGAGCAAATTGCCATTTCGCTGGCAAAAGCATCGGCGCTCGATTACGGAAATGAATTGAAGCAGGAAGAGATCGACCACTTGATCGACCAGCTTTTTGCCTGTGCAACCCCCAATTTTTCGCCCGACGGAAAAAAGGTTTTAACCATTATTCCGACCACGGATATCGAAAAAAGTTTTAATAAATGACAATATGTCGTTATATTCAGCCGGTTGAAAACTGGTCTGGCTATTGTTACGATGACCGCAAAAAATAAATATTATGAATTTCAGACCTGCATTTAATACTGTTCCTGTTGTTGTTAAAAATCTGATTATTGTAAATGTGCTGATGCTACTCGCCACATTTGTTCTCGAAAAAGTAGGAATAAACTTATATACTCATTTGGGGCTTCATTTTCCGTTATCCGAAAAATTCAGGCTGCACCAGATTTTTACCCACATGTTTATGCACGGCGGCCTGACCCATCTTTTCTTTAATATGTTTGCGCTTTACATGTTTGGGCGTGTGTTGGAAAGTGTTTGGGGGCCAAAGCGGTTTTTAACCTTTTTTCTGGTTACCGGAATTGGTGCGGCAGCGCTTCATACAGCGGTTAATTTTTTCGAGTATTACCGGGTTGCCTCACAATTATCGCCCGATCAGATTGAGTATGTAAAGGAGGTTGGCAGCGGAATTTGGGCTGAAGGCAAAAATTTCTCCGACCCGTTGTTAAGTAAACTAAACCTGGCGTTAAATACTCCTACTGTTGGTGCGTCGGGTGCTGTGTTTGGCATTCTGCTCGGTTTCGGGATGCTCTTTCCAAATACCCAGTTAATGTTGCTTTTTCCGCCAATTCCGATAAAAGCCAAATATTTTGTAATTGGCTATGGTGTACTCGAGTTATACCTCGGATTTTCTCAATCAGGAAGTAATATTGCCCACTTTGCCCACCTCGGAGGTATGCTGTTTGGCTATTTTATGATTAAATACTGGAATAAAAATTCGAAGCGGTTTTATTAAAAAAATGGACATTCTTTCAGACATAAAACGCACCTTTAAACATGGGTCGGCTTTAACCAGGCTGATTTACATCAATCTGGGTATGTTTCTATTAGTGCATATTATTGGGGTGGTTTTTTATTTATCCGGATATCACAATATTCTCCCTGACTTGCTTTCAGTTCCGTCAAATATTTCTGAACTTATTAAAAGACCGTGGACACCGTTTACATACATGTTTTTGCATACAGGATTTATTCACTTGTTATTTAATATTTTGGGATTGTACTGGTTTGGAAAACTTTTTTTGTACCGGTTGGAAGGGGATAAACTGCTTGGTGTTTACTTGTTGGGCGGAATTTCGGGAGCGGCTTTTTATGTAATTTCATACAATATTTTCCCGGTTTTTGAAGCGGTAAACGGGTTGCTTTTAGGCGCTTCTGCATCGGTTTTTGCCATTTTGGTTGCTATTGCCGTTTACGATCCAAACAACGAAATCCACTTATCTTTTATCGGCAGTTTTCAGCTTAAATATGTGGCGCTGTTTTATGTGTTGCTTTCGGTAATAGGGATATCGGCTACAAATCCGGGTGGTAATATCGCTCACTTGGGAGGCGCTGCCTGGGGTTGGTTTTATATTTCCCAGCTTCGGAAAGGAAAAGACTGGGGCTCAGGCCTGGTGAGTTTTATAGATAAAATTTCCATTTCGATTCAAAATCTTTTCAAACCAAAAAATAACCTGAAAGTTACTTTTAAGCAAACTCCCCGCGACGATTACGAATACAACCGTTTGAAAAAAGCGGAACAGGAAGAAATCAACCGCATTTTGGAAAAGATTGCCAAATCGGGTTACGATAGTTTATCTAAAGGCGAGAAGGAACTGCTTTTCAGGCAGGGGAAGTAATATTACGTGATTAACCGGGAAATCAAAACAATCTTTTTTTCAACGATTCTTATTTTATTTCTCTTTCAACTAATCTTCTTTTTCGCTTTTTTGCCTGGTGAATACTGACGTTAAGTTCAAATCCCAATAAAAGAATCAACGACATAACATACATCAGCAGAAGAATAATCAAGAGGGTTCCAATTGAACCATACAATGTATTATACTGGTTAAATTTATTGATATAATAGGTAAACCCCATAATGGTCAAAACACTTAAAATAGTTGAAAGTGTTCCACCGGCAGAGATAAAACGCCATTTGGTTTTTTTCGCGGGTGCCATATAAAACAAAAACGAAAAAGTAAAGAATAGCAAGGCCAGAATAACTATCCACTTGCCGAAGGTGATCAGAAAAACTATAAAATGGTCACGCAGAATCTGATTGTCAAGGAGGTATTGTATCAATAACTGCCCGCTTGTTAACAATGCAATTACAATAGTCAGCATTACCGAAAGTATAATTAACAGATAGATTGCAGTAATTCGCTGACTAATCCATGACCGGCGGTGGATAGAATGTATTGTTGCATCAAAAGCGCTCATCATCGATGCAAGTCCGTTTGTTGAAAATATCAATGCGGCAAAAAACCCGAACGAAAGCAAATCGCCCCTGGGTTGCATGATAATATCTTCAACAGTATTCTCAATGGTTTCATAGGTAGTTGGTGGTACCACATCCTGAATAAGAATTAATAATTCATTCTGAAAATTCTCGATTGGAATGAATGGAATTAAGGTGAACAGGAAGATGATAAACGGAAAAAAAGCAATAAAAAACGAAAACGCTATTGCCGACGCCCTTGTGGTTATTGAACCCCTTTCCATGCTACGCCAGAAAAAAAGAGCTACATCGTATAGCGGAACACCTTCAAAAAACGGAAGTGAAACCTTTTTTGCCCGTTCGGCAATTTTTTCTCCAAGTTTTATCAGATGGTCGATGTATTTTTCCATCTTCTGCATCGGAATTACTGAGCCTCAATTCTCAACTGGTGAATGTAATCTTTCCCGCCACTTTTTTTCAGAAGAAAATATACCCTGTAAGTTCCCTTGCCGGTTACCAAATTGCCTATCACATACTGGGCGCCTTCCTTGCCTCCCTGGTGAATAACATTGAAACTTTCAGGTGGATTACTGCTAAAAAACTTATTTACAATTTGTTGTGCCTGTGCTTTGCTGTACACATTGTCGTTTTCCAGCACAACCAGTTCAACATTCTGGTTAAAATAAGCCGAAAGCGTTTTTGAATCTCCAGATTTTAAACTCTGAATAATCTCATCGGGAACCTGTGCTTTTATCTGGTTTGAAAAAAGGATAAACCCCGAAAAGAACAAAAGCGTGAATACTATTTTTTTTATTACTGACATATTTTATGTTTCTGTTTCAAAAATCGACCAATTATACATCAAAAATTATGCAAATCTCTTTTTAGCGTCTATTTTAGTGTAAATTTATAAAATTAAAATTCAATATCCGACATGAAGATTACTTTATTGGTCGTTGGGAAAACCGATTCAACCTATTTGGCAGAAGGAATTAGTGATTATGTAAAACGGTTAAACCATTATATTAATTTTGAAATTGATGTAATTCAGGATATCAAAAAAAGTAAAAATATTGGAATAGAACAGCAGAAACAAATGGAGGGGGAACTTATTCTTGCAAGGAATTATTCGGGGAAAGAGTTACATTTATTTGATGAAAAGGGAAAAATGTTTACATCAAGGGAGTTTGCGGGTTTTTTTGAAAAGAAAATGGCGAGCGGATTAAAAGAACTGGTTTTGGCCATTGGCGGGCCATTTGGATTTTCGCAAAAGGTTTATGAAGCTGCAAATTCAAAAATTTCTTTATCGGCGGGTACATTTTCGCATCAAATGGTACGATTGATGTGCGTTGAGCAAATTTACCGCGCTTTCACAATTATAAAAGGCGAACCGTATCACCACGATTAAATTATGTTGCTGAAATTAAATAAATACAGTTACCTGATTTTTGCTGTCTGCTTTTTTACCGCCGCCGCAATTATCGAAAACGGATTATTAGAGAAACATCCTGAAATTCATTTGATTCAGGATTTCCAGGAACAGCTTTTAACCCGCGAAAAGGAGCTGAATAAACAAGTCGAAAAAATTGCCGGTATTGTTTCTGACCAAAATTTCGACGGGAGTTACTTCGAAGTTTTAAAAAATAATACCCATTTACTGGAAGAGACTGGTTTTGCATACTTGGTTTATAAGGCGGGAGTTTTGCAATATTGGTCCGACCGGTCGGTTTCGTTTCATACTTCCATCCGCGAACTGAAAAAAACCGGCGGATTTCTGCAATTGCCCAACGGGTTTTATCTGGCAGTGCATAAAGTTGCCGGAGAATATGATATTATTGGTTTACATCTGATTAAATACAATTACGAACATCAGAACAAATATCTTAAAAACGAATTTTTTAAAACTTATAAACTTCCCGATGAATTTCAGTTGATTGAAAAAGAGCATAAAACCTTGTATCCGGTGGTTGACAACAATGGCGAATTCCTTTTCTCGGTTCATGCGTCAGGCCAGTTTCTTTGCACCGAAAAACAGCTTTATCTCCCGGGTATTATCTATTTTCTGGGTTTAATTATTTTGTTGTTTTATTTCAGAAAGGAGTTTCTGGAGTCGGAGGCCAACTTTTTTTTAAGGCTTTTAAGTTTGGGAGCTGCTCTTTTTATCGTTTTCTGGTTACATCTTATATTTAAAATACCAGGGTTATTATTGCACCTGCCGTTTTTTAGTCCCGAGGTTTTTGCACTAAACAATTGGTTGCCTTCGCTGGGCGATTATGTTTTAATAGTCATATTCTTCACTTTCTGGATGTACAATTTTACCGTTGGAATCGACATTGATAAACTGCAATCAGATTCTGCAATGTCCAGGAAAGCAATTATTGCTTTGCTGTTGTTGTTTGCTGCAAGTTTGTTTTTGCTTGCCAACTATTTAATCGAAGTTTTAATCTACAATTCCACAATCTCATTCTCTCTGAATAAAATAATTGGCATTACAACGCCAAGTATTGTTGGCATTTTTTCAGTAGGTTTAATTTTGTTTGCCATCCTGTTTTTTCTGATTAAAAACATTGATGGGGCATGCAAGGATTTTACGTCGCTGCAATTAACCGGCCTTTTAGCCGGGATTGCACTTTTTTTAAGTTTAGTGCAACTAATTGCTGTTCAGAAAATATCATACTTTGCTTTATTGTTTTTTGTGTTGGCGGCTTTTCTTGCTTCGCTTTTCAGTAAAAAATTTATCCGGAAATTTTCATTGAGTTACCTCATTCTTTTTGTTACCCTGGCATCCACATATTCGCTGACAGTTTTTTATCAAATTGTCAATCATAAAGAAAAGGAGAGTCAGAAATTGTTTGCAGTAACACTGGTTGCCGAGCGCGATCCTGCAGCAGAGGAATTTCTGACAAAAATTGAAAAACAAATGTACAATGACCCTGCCGTTGTTAGTTTGCTTATTCAAAAGGAAGATTTGCGCGAATATGTTGAAAGGGTCTATTTCAGCGGATATTTCAGGAAGTATATTTTCGAGATGTATGTTTGTGGTTATAGCGATATTTTAGTAATTCAATCAGACACGGTACCGTGCATATCGTTCATGGAATCAATGATTCAGGATATGGGTGTGAATATTTCGGGTACGGGGTTTTATTTTATGGATAACATGAATGGTCGCATTTCGTACACCGGTAAACTTCGTTTTCCGATGCCGCAAAACCCCGAAGGAGTGACAATTTATATCGATTTGGATTCAGACTTGCTTTTCGAAGGAATTGGTTTTCCGGAGTTACTGATTGATAAATCGATTACCCGATCGGAGAATTACCGGAAATTCAGTTATGCAAAATATTATGGAGGCGAATTAACCGACCGGTTTGGCAATTATAATTACAACTATTATATAGATACTTATCAACCCGACGACAAGGAGTTCACAACCCGAAAATGGGATGGTTACGAACATCTGATTTATCACACACGCGAAAATAACTATGTAATTGTAACGCGAAAACTTTTCACTTTTATCGATTACCTCATATCGTTTCCATATCTGTTTGTTTTTTACTTCATTATGGTAATGATTTTACAGTTTATAGGAACCCGGAAATTAAGTCCGCGCAAAATTGTTATCGATTTGAAATTTAAAATTCAGGCAGCCATCATCTCCATCGTTTTTGTTTCACTGCTGCTGGTTGCGTTGGCTACCATTTTATATAATGTTGAAGAATACAAATCGAAACACCGGAATGATTTGAACGAAAAAATGAAGTCGATTGCAGAAGAAATTGACATGCGGCTTGAAGATAAAGAAGAAATTACACCGCAATTAGTTGAATGGCTTTACAGGGAGCTGACAAAACTTTCGAATATTTTCCGCACCGATATTAATATATACGGCGTCGATGGCGATTTACTCGCTTCATCCAGGGGCGAGATATTTCAGCGGGGGTTGATTTCGTCGCGAATGAATTCCAATGCATTCTACGAAATTTATCAAAACTACCAGTACGAAAGTTATTTTCAACCCGAAAGAATTGGCGAATTGTCGTATTTGTCGGTTTATAAACCAATTATCAATCACCGCGGACAGATTCTGGGCACCATTAATTTGCCCTATTTTATCACTCAGGACAAATACAGCCAGGAAATTTCAACTTTTATCGTGGCGTTTATCAATTTGTATGTTTTGCTGCTTTTGGCAAGTATTGTTCTGGCCGTTTTTATAGCCAACGAAATTACACGGCCGCTGGTGATTATACAGGAAAATTTGCAGAAAATGCAGTTGGGAAAGCACAACGAACCTATATATTACCGGCGTAACGACGAAATTGGAAGCCTGGTAAAAGAGTATAACAAAAAGGTGGACGAACTTGCTGTGAGCGCTGAACTATTAGCACGTTCGGAGCGCGAATCGGCCTGGCGCGAAATGGCCAAACAGGTTGCCCACGAAATTAAAAATCCGCTTACACCGATGAAGCTGAATATTCAGTATCTGCAGCGGGCAAAGCGCAAGGGAAAGGAATACGACGACCATATTGAAAGGGTGACAGCTATTTTAATTGAACAAATCGACAACCTGTCGAATATTGCAACCGAATTCTCGAATTTCGCGCAGATTCCGAATGCGCGAAACCAGGTTTTTGAACTCACCGGGCAAATGAAAAAAGTAATCGGGTTGTTTGAAACCGACGAACGGGCTTCCATTGAGTTTAATTACAAAGGATTCGAAGACATTAAAGTAAATGCCGATCGCGAGCAGCTTTCGCGCGCGATTATCAATCTGATGAAAAATGCAATTCAGTCGATTCCCGAAAACCGGAAAGGTAAAATCAAAATCTCGCTGAACCGTCGCGAACACATGGCAGTTATTGCTGTTTCCGATGATGGGCAGGGGATTCCGGTTGAATTGCGCGATAAATTGTTCAGTCCCAGTTTTACCACCAAAACCAGTGGAATGGGCCTCGGGCTGGCTATTGTAAAAAATATCGTCGAAAATTTTTCAGGTAAAATCTGGTTCGAAACAGAATTGGGCAAAGGCTCTACTTTTTACATGGAAATTCCGGTTTATGAAAACATTGAAACATAAAGTTTTTCTTAATACCGAAATTGCACAAATCAACGATTTCTCCTATCCTTGCATTCCAATATTCTGTTACTCTAATATTCTAATATTCAAAATATGGTTCCACTTTCATTCAAAGAAATTTCAGAACGCTTAAAACACATGGATTTACCCGAAATTGACCTTGTCATCGGAATTGGGTCGGGTGGAGTGCCACCGGCAACTTTTGTGGCTTTTTATTTAAATGCCGATTTGGAAGTAATGACCCTGAATTACCGCGATGAGAAAAACACCCCCCGTTTCGATGAACCAAAAGTTTTGCACAAACCGTTATGGGACCTCGAAGGGAAACGTATTTTACTGGTAGATGATGTTTCGGTATCGGGCAAAACAATGAATGCCGCACTTGAGTTACTGAAAGGATACAATGTGAAAACCCTTGCCATGAAAGGTAAGGCCGATTTTGTCCTTTTTCCCGAAATTAAGGATTGTGTAAAATGGCCGTGGAAGGAGTAGGGGTTTAATGTTCAGAGTTCAGAGTTCAGAGTTTTAAGTTCAAAGTTCCGGGTTCAAAGTTCAAAGTTTGTCCAATGTCATTTAGCAGATTTTTTAACCCGATGCTTTAGCTTTGGGATTCAACCTTAGAATACAAATCTGGCTTTAGCATTTAACTAATAAAAAGGTAAAATGAACAAAAACTAAATTAAAGAATCAAATAGAATGAAAACCAATCTTTTACTTTTTGCCGCTGCGGTGTTTGCGATGGCATCCTGCAGCCAACCAACCAAAACGATTAAGTCAGGCGAAATCTGGCCCGATAATAATGGAGTTCACATCAATGCTCACGGTGGGGGCCTTCTTTTTTATGAAGGGAAATATTACTGGTTTGGCGAACACAAAATTGAAGGCGAAAAGGGAAACAAAGCGTGGGTTGGAGTTCATTGCTATTCATCAAGAAATCTGGCCGACTGGACAGACGAGGGAATTGCACTTGAAGTAGTTAAAAACGACACACTCAGCGATATTACCGAAGGTTGTGTTTTGGAGCGTCCGAAAGTGATATACAATCCGGAAACCAAAAAATTTGTGATGTGGTTTCACCTCGAACTGAAAGGGCAGGGTTATGATGCTGCCCGCTCTGGAGTTGCAGTGAGCGACAATGTAACAGGGCCATATGAATTTATGAAAAGTTTTCGACCCAATGCTGGTTACTGGCCTCAAAATGTAAAAGATATCCACAAACAGACGGTTCCCGAAACCACTTTGAGTAAATACTGTGGTGGTAAAGGTTGTTTGCCGGTCCATCCGGATACAGTGAATCTTTTAGGACGCGATTTTGCCGGTGGACAAATGGCGCGCGACCAAAACCTGTTTGTTGACGATGACGGGAAAGCCTACCATATTTATTCTTCGGAAGAAAACAGCACGCTGCATATTTCGCAACTTACCAGTGATTTTTTATCGTATTCTGGAAATTATATCCGCGCATTTTCCGGTCGTTATATGGAAGCGCCGGCCATATTTAAACACAACGGGAAATATTTTCTGATTGCTTCCGATTGCACCGGGTGGGATCCAAATGCCGCACGTTTGGCCTGGGCGCCAGCAGTTTTTGGTCCGTGGGAAGAACTTGGAAATCCTTGCATTGGAGAAGAGGCCGAATTAACTTTCCGTTCGCAAAGTACTTATGTTTTGCCGGTTCAGGGAAAGGAAGATGCATTTATTTTTATGGCCGACCGCTGGAATCCTGAAAATGCCATTGATGGACGTTACGTTTGGCTGCCTGTTCAGTTTAACGAAAATGGTATTCCCTATTTGGAATGGATGGATGAATGGGATCTGAGTTTCTTTGAGGATAGAAAAAGGTGAATTCGCTGTGATGTTTTCATTTGAACATATCCATCCTATGATTGTGCATTTCCCGATTGCACTGATTTTGGTTGGGTTTGTCGCTGAAGTAGCTTATTTTTTCTTTAAAAAAGAACCGTTGTTTTCTGCAGCTTCTTTATGGCTTCTGGCTGTTGGATCAGTTTCTGCGGTTTTCGCGTATGTTAGCGGCGCTTTTCTGACCAGGGAATTATATGGCGAAGCGGGTTCTGTGCAGTCGCTTCTTGAACTTTTTGCCGAAATCACCGTCGTTTCAGCGCTGATTGGAGCTTCCTTCAAAATTTATCTTAAAACTGAGAAAAAGGAAGACAGCGCGTTAAAATGGATAGGATTTGCGATTTATGCTTTTACAGTGGTTTCGGTAATTATTACAGGTCATTACGGTGGGATGTTGGTTTATAAGTATCTGATTCCGGGTGTTTCCTGAATATTTTTGAGTCGATGAATCAGGGGCTACTTTTTTTTTTAAAATTTACTCCACTAAAAACGGCAGATTAGCTGTCGAAAACTGGTTGTTGCAATCTGTAACATACACAAAAAGCCGGTAAGCGCCTTTCTCTTTTGGTGCAATAAAACTAATAGCCTTTTTCTGATCCAGTATTAATCCCGGAATTGGTTTCGGTTCCTTTTCACCCTGACCTGCATACGATGCATAAACCGCTTCGGGTCTGACTTCCCAATAGAAACTTAACTTATCATTGTCGGGATCGGTAGCAGTAACAACCGCTTTATGTTCCGAGCCTGCTTTGAGAATAATATCCTGATAACGAACAAATTTATCAATATTTAACGAATCGACCACCGGCGCCAGATTTGCATCACGTTCACCTGTCCAAAGTTGTTTCATCAGTTTGGGCAGCGGAGTTTCTTCTCCTTTTTCGTTAAACATACTAAACCATGTGTGAGTGGTTTCCTGTTTGTGGTACCAGTAAAAAACATACGACCCGAGGCATTGTCCGTTTTCAATGGCTTTGCGGTATTTTTGCTCGTAGCAATCCAGCTTTTCTCGGCCAGTTTGTTCGTAAGGCGCTCCCCATGCGGTTTTTTTTACTTCCCAGTAACCATCGGGCCCCCATTCTGCAATTACAAACGGTTTATTCCATCCATATTTCTTCAGGGTTTCGGGCAAAGTATAAATATCTCCGTAAGTGTTAATTCCAAGTAAATCGAGGTCGGGACACTGTTTCACAATTTCGGCAACTTTTTCCATGCTGCTTGTGCCGATTACTGTCATTACCGGATGATCGGGATCAATGGCTTTTATGGCTTTTGCAGCATCGTTTATGGCATCCCATAGTTTTGGGTTGTAAGGTTTGTTTCCGGGTATCCAGTCGATTTCGTTCCCAATAGTCCACATCATCACCGCCGGATGATCTTTGGTTTTCTGAACAATTTCAATAATTCTTTCCGTCTGTTTTTTTACTGCTCCAGTGTCGTTGTAATCGAATCCGTAACGCTCGGCATTGGCCGGCAAATTCACCAGCGCTTTTAAACCAAGTTGCTGTGCCAGGTCAAGTTCATCTTTACGCGAACCTATGCGTACTGAGTTTCCTCCGTATTCTTTTACTTTTTCGAGATAAGTATGGCCAACTACACCTTTGATAAAGAACGGTTGATTATCGACTAAAAGCTGCCAGTTTCCCTGGCTGGAGACGATTTGCACTTTTTGTGCATTAATGCGTAACATTGAAAATGCCAAAAGTAATCCTGTTAAAAGTATTGTCTTCATTTTAGGTAATGATTAAAGTACATTTTGATTTGATAGCTGTATTTTAAAATGAAATTCTTTCCTCCACCTTTCTTATCCATTCCCGTGCCATCAACTCGTGACCGGCAACGGTAGGATGAACGCCGTCCCAAATCCAGTAATCGCAAGGCACCTTTTCGCAGGCTTTATCAAAAACCTCCTGAAAACCGATAAAAACAGCATCATATTTTTCTGCCAGTTTTCTGACAATGGCCTGTCTTTTCAACATATCGGAATAAGATGCTTCCCATTTTTCATTCATTCGACCAACTTTCAAAACAAAGGGTTCACAGAGAACAAGAATGATTTCCGGGAATAAGTCCCTCGTTTTTTCAAGTAATGCATCGTAAACTTCCTGATATTGTTCAACCGAAACAGGAAGCTGCCGGTTAAACACTACTGAATTGTCTGTCATTTTATTCATAATTTATTTTGCTTCGAAAATGGGACCATCGGTTTTTACCTCAGTTTTATAAAACTGAATAGCACTGTCGTTCATTTTTGGAAAATGATTTTTGAGCAGTTCAATCATTTCTGCACCGGCAAGTAAAACCGGCCCATAACCATGCGCCGCAAAAAAGTTGATTGGCCTGTAATAATAAAAAGCCGGATCGAATCCCATTCCTGTGCCAACACAGGTTCCCTCAACCTGACCTTTGTCGTTTACTTTGGTTGCAACGGCATTCCATGCCAAACAGACCATTGGGCCATAAGCCTGTGAGTCAATGTATCCGCGATTAATGGCCCGGGCAATAGAATAAGTATAAATGGCCGTTGCCGAGGTTTCGAGGTATGAATCGTTTTTGTCGATCAACTGGTGCCAGAAACCTTGCGGCGACTGATAATTTGCCAAACCGCGAATGTGCCTTCTAAGCAAATCGAGCACCTTGTCGCGGCCTGGATAATCTACTGGCAACACATCAAGCAATTCCACCATCGTCATCACCGCCCAACCGTTTGCCCGCGCCCAGTGAAACTGCGGATGGTCATCCATTCCCTCAATCCAGCCATGCATGTACAACCCTTTTTCGTAATTAAACATGCGTTTCGAGAATTGCATCACCTGTTTTATTGCATCGTCGTAATATTTGGTTTGTCCGGTATATTTTCCCATTTGTGCCAACGCCGGAACACTCATAAAAAGGTCGTCGAGCCAGAGAGAATTGGGTAGCGGCCGGTTGCGGGCCAAAGTACCATCGGCAAACCGTTGTTGTTTGTTGCTGATGTAATCTATAAAATTGTCTATCATCGGATTGAGGTCAGCTTCGATTCCAGCCTGTTCCGCTTTAATCATTGCGGCACACATCGCCCCGGCATCATCGAGGGCGTGAGGATGATTGACTGAAAACATGGCATGTCTGGCTTCGGGATTTTGTTTTTCAAGTTTCAGAAACGATGGTTGAATCTGAGCTAAAAACTTCAACCGGTTAAAAGTATAGTCAGCGTACTTTTTGTCGCCGGTGGCTTGTGAAAGGTGCAACATACCTGCATAAGTAACGCCCCATTCATAGCTGATCAGCCTGAAATCGCCTTGTTTAAATTTTGTTTGTGTATTTATTTTAGTAAAGTCAGAAATTTCTGTTCCCGATGCATCTGTTAACAGGGGCGGAGTTACTGCTTCGAGATAGTTGTAAACCCTGTCAATCACCTTAGTAATTCCCTCAACTTTAGGAATATTATACGGTGTTTCGTACTCGGGTTGCATTAGATGCAACGGTGCAGTTACATCGTTTTGTGGAATTACTGTTTGCCTGTTTTGTGATAAACCAATAACCGGGAGTAAGAGTAGAACTACAACTAAATTTCTGATCATAATTTTATTTTTAAAATTTAATTTCTTTTGTCTGTCCCTTTTCAATATTCAAATTATACGTTTTTCCGGCATAAATTACTTTGCACGGATTGCCCGATTTACTGAGAATTTTTGCCATTTTCAGTTTACCCAATTCCCATTCCAACGAAATTTCGAAACCACCTCGGGCACAAATTCCGTTTACCGAGCCCACTTCCCATGCGTCGGGTAGTGCAGGCATCAGCCTGATCTCGGTTTCAGTTGATTGAACAAGCATTTCGGCAAACGCAGCCGATCCGCCAAAGTTACCATCAATCTGGAATGGCGGGTGAGCGTCAAACAGGTTGGGATAGGTTCCGCCGCCGCCGCTGTAGTTGGTTCTCAATCCATCGGGATCGACATATTTCAGCAGTTCGCGAATCATTTTGTAAGCGCGGTTTCCATCCTCCAAACGTGCCCACAGGTTAATGCGCCAGCCTTTCGACCATCCAGTGGTTTCGTCGCCTTTTATTTCGAGGGTTTTGCGGCAGGCTTCTGCCAGATCAGGCGTGTTGTAAGGTGTAATAGTATGCCCCGGATGGAGTCCGAACAGGTGTGTTTGGTGCCGGTGTTGTGGCTCTGCATCTTCCCAGTCGTAATACCACTCCTGCAGGTTTCCTTTCTTCCCAATCTGATAGGGATGCAACCGGACAAGCGCTTCCTCCAGTTTTTGTCTGAATTCTGTATCGGTATTTAATACTTTTGAAGCCTGAATGGCCTGCGTGAAACAGTCGCGGATCATCGCCAAATCGGCTGTTGCGCCATACAGTGTTGCGCCGGTGTACCCTTTATCCGAAATGTAGCGGTTTTCCGGCGAAGTTGAAGGCGAAGTGATCAGCATTCCGTTTTTATCTTCTACCAGCCAGCCAAGGCAAAATTCGGCAGCGCCGCGTAATAATGGATAACCTTCGTTTTTCAGCCAATCTTTATTTTGAGTGAATGTGTAATGTTCCCAAAGATGGGTACTCAGCCACGGTCCGCCAAAATACCAGTTGGCCCAAACAGGGTCGCCGCCGCCAAAGTTGCCCACCGGATTGCTCATGGCCCAGATATCGCTGTTGTGACAGGCAGTCCAGCCGTTTTCAACACCCAAAAACGTTTTGGCAGTTACTTTTCCGGTTTCAGCTATGTTTTTTATGAAAGTCAGCATTGGTTGGTGCATTTCCGAAAGATTGGTGGTTTCTGCTCCCCAGTAATTCTCCTGTGCATTGATATTGATGGTGTAGTTGCTGCTCCAGGGCGGCCGCAGGTACGGATTCCATATTCCCTGCAAATTGGCGGGAACGCCGGGTGTACGCGAACTGCTGATTAGCAAATATCTTCCAAACTGAAAGTAGAGGATTTCGAGATTTTTGTCTTCTTTTCCTTCAGCATATCGTTTTAAACGTTCGTTTGTGGGCAGGTCGGGAGCAGTAGTTTTTCCGAGATTCAGACTGACACGGTTAAAGTATTTCTGATAATCGGCAATGTGTGCTTTTTTTAACTGGTCAAATGTTTTGGCTGATGCTTTCTTCAGTTGTTCCTCTGCAATGGCTTTGTAATCCTGTCCTTCGGTTGCCGGATTTTTATCAAATCCATTAAAACTTGTTGCAATGGAAACCAGAATCAGCGCTTCAGTCGCATTTTTTACCCCCAAAGTGCTGTCGGTTTTTACAACTTCCCCATCTGAGTTTTTTATTGACATGAGGGATGAAAAACGTGTTCCCCTGTTTTCATCGAAAACTACAGCATTTTCATTGTTGCCGGTGTAATTTGGCATTGCAACCACAGGCGCATACCCACTGGCAGAAAGCTCATTTCCAATAACAGCAACCTTGTATTTTAACAGACTTTCAAATTTGATGTCGAAATCAAGTTTACCTTTTTTGTCGCTGGTAAGTCGTATAACAAAAACTTTGTCAGGGTACGAAATAAAATATTCGCGGGTGTATTTTACGCCGTTCACCTCATACTTTACCGTTGAAACCGCATCGGCAATATTCAGTTCGCGATAGTAATTCTGAGGTTTTCCGGCGGTTTTAAAGTTGAGAAACATCGTTCCGAGCGGTACGTAAGATTCAGAGAATTTACCCTGAATTTTCTTTTGTAACTGGTCGGCAAGTTGATAGTCTTCATTTTTCAACGCTTCCCTGATGGCAGGAATATTTTTGTAAGCCTCGGGATTCATATTCGGATTAACCGGCTCACCCGACCATAGTGTGGCGTCATTCAGGTAGATTTTATCCGATTCAACACCGCCAAAAACCGAGGCTCCGGCTTTTCCGTTTCCGAGCACAAGACTTTCTTCGAAATAAAGTGCAGGTTGGTTATACCACAATTTATCGGGAGATTGGGAAAAAGCTGAAAAGCTCAGTATTCCCAGCAAAATAGTCATTAGGTTTTTCATTTTGATTAGGTATTTATATGTTCAAATTTCAATTTCGTTTTTATTTTGAGCCCTTTGTGAGCCGTTTCTTCATATTCTTGTTTGTCCCATTAGTGTCCCATTTAGCAATATGATAAGTTACTATAGCAACAATCTTTTTACATTTTTAAATTCCAGAAACAATCCGTTCATCATCAAAATCAATATATTGCCGGAATATTCAAAAATAGCAAGAATTTTAAATGTTGCCCCGATTTCTCCGGTTTCAAATAAAAAACCAACTGTTTATCAGGATTTTTATCAGCTCAAACATGTAAGTTTGCAGTTTGATTTTAAAATTTAAAAACCGTGAAAAAACTATTTCTTTTATCCGTTGTTGCAGGATTAATATTTTCCTGCAATAAAACTACAAAAACAACTCAGGTAATGAATCCATTTTTTGAAACCTACACGGCGCCGTTCGAGGTTCCGCCGTTTGACAAAATTCTGAACGCGCATTATCTCCCTGCTTTTCAGGAGGGTATGAAACAACACAACGCCGACATTGAGCAGATTGCTGTCAAAACCGCAACACCCGATTTTGCAAATACCATTGAAGCGCTTGATCGCAGCGGCGATTTGCTGACCAGGGTCTATGCTGTTTTTTTCAATATAAAGGAGGCCAACACCAACGATTCAATTAACGCGATTGCCGAAGAAGTAGCGCCATTGCTTTCGCAGCACAATGATGCAATTTTGTTGAACGAAGCTCTTTTTTCAAGAGTGAAAGCAGTTTATGAACAAAAGGAAAGCCTTCAATTAAATACTGAACAGGCCCGTTTACTGGAAGAAACTTTCAAGGATTTTGTGCGGGGTGGCGCCAATCTTCCGGCAGATAAAAAGGAGGAACTCAAAAAAGTTAACGAACAATTGTCGCTGCTTGAATTGAAATTCGATAAAAACCTTTTAGCCGAAACCAATTCATTCAAGCTGGTAATCGAAAACAAAGACGACCTGGCCGGACTGCCCGAAAATGTTATTGCAGGCGCTGCTGAACAGGCCAAAGCCGATGGTATGGAAGGAAAATGGGTATTTACACTCCAGAAACCAAGCTGGATTCCGTTTGTTACCTATTCCGAAAAACGCGAACTGCGCGAAAAAATCTACAAAGCCATGTATAACCGTGGCAATAACGATAATGAAAATGATAACAAAGCCATTATCAACCAGTTTGTTAACCTGCGGTTGCAAAAGGCAAATATTCTTGGATACGGAAGCTGGTCGGCTTATGTACTCGACGATACTATGGCTAAAAATCCTGAAAATGTATATGGTTTACTGCAAAAGGTTTTCGATCCGGCCATTTTACGTGCGAAGGAAGAAGTAGCCGATATGCAGAAAATGATTGATAAGGAAGGTGGAAATTTCAAAATTGAAAGCTGGGACTGGTGGTATTATGCCGAAAAAGTTCGGAGTGAAAAATATGCACTCGATGAAGAACAGCTCCGTCCTTATTTTGAAGTGAACAATGTGCGCGACGGTGCTTTTGCTGTTGCCACAAAATTATTCGGCCTTACTTTTACAAAACTCGAAAACATGCCGCTTTACCATCCCGAATGTGAAGTCTTTGAAGTAAAAGATGCTGATGGATCACATATTGGTGTGATTTATCTCGACTTCTTCCCGCGCGAATCGAAAAAAGGCGGCGCCTGGATGACCAATTACCGTGAACAGAAAACCACTGCCGACGGGAAAAATGTTCGTCCGGTGGTTTCGCTCACCTGTAACTTTTCGAAACCGGTGGGTGATAAACCCGCATTGCTTAGTTATGACGAGGTTGAAACTTTTTTCCACGAGTTTGGTCACGGGCTGCATGGACTTTTATCGCAATGTACTTATATAAGTATTGCCGGAACCAACGTTTCGCGCGACTTTGTTGAGCTTCCGTCGCAGATTATGGAGCATTGGGCAGCAGAACCCGAAGTGCTGAAAATGTATGCAAAACATTACCAAACCGGCAAAGTGATTCCGCAGGAATTGATCGACAAAATGGACAAAGCCGGCAAATTTAACCAGGGATTTGTTACTTCCGAATTTATTGCGGCTGCTTTCCTCGATATGGATTTTCATACCATTACAACTCCCGGCGATATCGACATCAACAATTTTGAAAAGAAATCGATGGAAAAAATTGGTTTGATAAAGGAAATTATTCCACGCTACCGTCCAACTTATTTTGCACACGCCTTCTCGTGGGGATATTCAAGCGGTTATTACAGCTACACCTGGGCCGAAGTGCTTGATGCCGATGCATTTAATGCCTTTAAGGAAACCGGTGATATTTTTAACCAGGATGTAGCCAAATCGTTCCGCACCAACATACTCGAACGCGGTAATACCGACGAACCGATGAAACTGTACCTCAATTTCCGCGGCAAAGAACCGGGAATTGAGCCGTTACTGAAAAACCGGGGATTGTTGTAAAATGGTTTTTATGCGCTTAGCGGTTTTGAACCGCTTAGCGCATAAAAAAACGCCGTTCAGATGTAATTTTGAACGGCGTTTTTATTGGTGTTTAACGACTGATATTTGTACCGGTTTGATATTCAAAATAAATATTCCCTGATAAAAGTGTAGTCAAAATACACTTATTCGTTGATAAAAGTGTAATTAAGATACATTTATTCCCTGATAAAAATGTAGTTGAAACACATTTATTTCAGGTAAAATATGTAATTTTGTTTCGTAGTAAAAAATAAATTGAATATATTTATCTAAATTACAGAAGATTAAATGAAACGAAACAGTTTAGATGCTCTTCTGAAATGGAAGGACAGCTCGTACCGAAAGCCATTAATTTTGAGAGGTGCCAGGCAAACTGGAAAAACATGGCTATTAAAGGAGTTCGGGAGGACAGCCTTTAACAAGATAGTTTATGTAAATTTTGAAGAAACTCCGGCGCTTCAGGATTTGTTTCTGGCCGATTTCGACATTACCAGAATAGTTACAACCATCTCTATTTTCACAAATACACCTATCGATCCACACGACTCATTGATTGTTTTCGATGAAATACAATCTGCTGAAAAAGGCCTCACGTCGTTAAAGTATTTTTGCGAGAATGCTCCTGAATATTATGTAATTGCAGCAGGTTCGTTGCTGGGGATGGGTTTGCACAGCAACCTCTCTTTTCCGGTGGGAAAAGTGAATTTCCTCGACCTTCGGCCCATGTCGTTTTCCGAATTCCTAAGTGCTTTGGGCGAGGAGAGTTTAGCTGGAGCGGTTACAAAACAGGATTGGAGCATTTTGCCAATATTTCATGTAAAATTGAACGAATACCTGCGATACTATTTTTTTACAGGCGGAATGCCCGAGGTTGTTAAAATTTTTGCAGAAACCAGGAACTGGGAACTGGTTCGTCAGACCCAAAACCAGATTTTACATTCATACGAGGGAGATTTTTCGAAACATGCACCAGTAGAAATTGTACCGCGGATAAGGATGGTTTGGCAAAGTATTCCGGCCCAATTGGCGAAGGAGAACAAAAAATTCATTTTTGGGGTAATCAGGGAAGGAGCCCGTGCAAAAGATTTTGACCTGGCAATTCAGTGGCTGATTGACGGCGGTTTGATTTTGAAAAGTCACCGGGTATCGAAGCCGGGAATGCCATTGATTGCTTATCAGGATTTATCTGTATTCAAACTTTTTTTACACGATGTTGGGCTTTTAGGTGCAATGGCCGGATTAAATATGCGCACACTAATTGAAGGAGATAAAGTTTTTACCGAATTCAAAGGAGCATTGGCCGAACAGTTTGTGATGCAGCAACTCCGGCTTAAAAGCGAAAGTTTTATTGGTTACTGGACCAACGAACGAAGCACCGCTGAAGTTGATTTTATTGTTCAGAATGAAGGGGAGATTATACCGATCGAAGTAAAATCGGGTGAAAATCTAAGAGCAAAAAGCTTTAAGCAATTCTGCGAAAAGTACAAACCTGATAATGCAGTCAGAACTTCGATGGCACCTTACAAAAAGGAGGAATGGATGACCAACATTCCTTTATATGGGATTTAGTAATCTGCATTTAACTCATAAATCCATGCGCTAAGCGGTTCAAAACCGCTTAGCGCCTAATTAGGGTCTGCTGAATAACCATTTAGTATTTGATTACTAAATATTTATAGCGATATTTGGGAGTATAAATGCATGGATTTATGAAAAAAACTAAGAAAAAGCGTGCACCAACACCATTGTATGTCAGTCCAAATCAGCTTTCCATAGATTGTTTTAAAACTCCATTTGAACAACATCTGAATTTTAAAAATCGCTGGGTGGTATTGGCAAGACTTATTCCTTGGGACGAAGTTTGCAACCTTTATCTTAAACATGTAGGGGTTAGTGACACCGGTCGCCCACCACTGAATCCTCGGGTTGTTCTTGGTTCATTGATTATAAAGCACTTGTGTAATCTGGACGACAGGGAAACAGTTGATCAGATTTCGGAGAACATTTACATGCAGTATTTCCTTGGTTATTCGAGTTTTACATCAGAAGCCCCCTTTGATGCATCGCTGTTTGTTGAGTTCCGAAAACGGTTAGGAATGGACACACTGAATGCAATCAACGAAAAGATTGCTTCACTGAAAACCCATCTGGAAACCAAAGAAGAGAAGACAACTGCCACGCCTGATTTGAAGTCCTCTTCCGATCAGAAAAGTAATCGTGTTGAACCACAACTGATAGAACCACAACAGGAAGCTGAAGAAAAACAGCCCACACCCGTGGCTGAGTTGGAACCATTGCCTGATAAAAACAGTAATCCTTCAGAACCCAAAAACAAGGGAAGAATCATTTTAGATGCCACCGCTTGCCCACAAGATATTGCCTATCCAACGGATCTTGACCTGCTTTCGGATGCCCGGAAGAAATCAGAAGAATTGATAGATAAGCTTTACAGTTCCACACTACACCCGAAGAAGCCAAGGACATACCGAAGGATTGCACGCAAACTCTACCTGAAAACAGCTCAAAAAAAGAACAAGTCGCGCAAACAGATCCGCAAAGCATTAGGAGTTCAACTGCGATTGCTAAAGCGTAACCTCAAATCAATAAACCATCTGTTAGATGCCTATCCGCGAATACCCCTAAAACCAAATGATTACAAGTACTTGCTGGTTATCAACACATTCTACGAACAACAGCAAGAGATGTACGATTCCAGGTCACACCGCATCGAAGACCGTATTGTGAGTATCCATCAACCTCATGTTCGACCCATCGTCCGGGGAAAAAGTCAGGCGAAGGTTGAGTTTGGGGCTAAAATCCATCTGTCAGTAATCGATGGTATCTCCTTTCTTGATGAACTCAGTTGGGATGCCTTCAACGAGGGGAGCCACATGATGGAATATGTCGAAAAATATTATCAGCGATTTGGATGTTACCCACGCGAACTACTGGCCGACCAGATATACTGCACCCGCGCCAATCGTGCTGCACTAAAGGAGAAGGGAATCAAGCTACTGGCCAAGCCCCTTGGAAGGCCATCGGCAGTGCAAATTCACGTAAGTCCGGGAGAGCGTAATCCGATCGAAGGTAAATTTGGGCAAGCCAAAACTGCATACGGGCTGAACCGGATCAAGGCCAGACTCAGAGATACAAGCGAATCGTGGATTGCCAGCATCATTTTGGTGCTCAACCTGGTCAAGTTGGCTGGGGCGGCACTCCCGTGCTTAATTGTTAAGTTTATTAATGGCTTGACTGATAGTTTTTCAGCAAGGTGGCTGGTTGTTCTGCAAAGTCGGATTGCTTACCAAAATTGCAGACAAATAATTCTGATACCTGAAATATCATATTCTCATCAAGTCTAATTAAAAATTGTGGACTGAGTTTTTCAGCAGGCCCTAAATAAACTATACTTACTCCGCCAAATCACAAACCACGGCACCGGTAACTTTTATCAAATCTTCAGGATTGATTTTGAGCTGCAACCCACGCTGGCCGACACTTACAAAAATATGATCGAACAACTGGCAGGTTTCGTGAATGTAAGTTGGAAAAGGTTTTTTCATTCCCAACGGAGAGCATCCGCCACGAATGTAACCGGTTAACGGGAGCAACTCTTTTTGATGTACCATCGCGCAGTTTTTATTTCCGGAGATTTTGGCGGCTTTTTTCAGGTCAACTTCCACATTTCCGGGAATAACGCAAACAAAAACACCTGTTTCGTAGCCCCGCAAAACCAGGGTTTTAAATATCTGCTCAATGTCTTCTCCAATCTTTTTAGCCAAAGTAGTTGCGCTTAAATCGGTTTCATCCACCTCGTATTCAATCAGTTCGTAACTGATGAATTTAGCATCGAGAAGTCTGGCGGCGTTGGTTTTTTTCATGGTTTTAAAAATAACTACAATCCTCTCAATTCAACAGCAGCCCACAAATTACTAACTGACAAACCGACCGCCTGTTCAAGATTTTCCTTTGCTTTGCCGGTTTCGCCCAAACCTTTGTAGCCCAGCCCTACCAATAATCTGGCGTTCGATAAACGTGCATTTCCGGTGGAGCGTTCACCGAATTTGGCGAAGAAATCGGGTTCGTCACTGCTTTCCATCATTTGGGTTCCTTCATCGACCAGATTTTGGAAAATGGCGGCAGATTTTTCCCGGTTGCCCAGTTTTTGCCAGCTCAGTCCCTGGTAATACGAAATTGTTCCAACCCTGCGCATTTCCTGGTTGACCGACTTTTCGAAATACGATTTGGCTTTTTCTTTTTCTCCTATCGCTTCGTAAGCCATTCCTGCAAAATAGTTGATTTGCGGGTCGCGTGCCCCGGCCTGTTCATCTTCGGCTTCGCGGTTCAATGAAGCAAGAAACTGGTCGAGTGTCTGCTGGTGTTTATCTTCCTGCATCAATTTGCTGCCAAGCAGCAACCGCGCATCCACTGTCATATCGCTTATTCGTGAGCTGCCTTCGCGGAAATGGAAATTACTGTTTTCGAGGTATTCCACCGATTTTTCAACCTGACCAGTGAGATTGAACACCATAATCTGACGCACAAAAGCATCGTCGCGCTGTTTTACAATATCGTTTGCCGATTCAAAAAGCTTTGCCCGTGTTGAAAGTGGAGTGTTATTCTGTTCGTACAGCACATCAAGTTCGGCATAATAAACAGGTTCATCTTTTTTCAGGCTGAATGCTTTTTCGTAGGCGGTAATCGATTTTTGAATATCGTTTAAATGGTAGTTGTATCCCCAGCCGAGGTTGCGCCATGCAATTGCCAGCAACGGGTCGAACTTAACGGCGGTTTCCCAGTATCCTATCGCCCTTTGCGGCTGTTTATCGTACAATAAATTTCCGAGGTAATAATTCGGAACAGCATCCTGCGGATGGTATTCAATCACTTTTTCAAGTACTTTTTCATCCTCAGCCCTGAAAGGGAACACATAATCGGTTGGCATGGCAGAAGCTTTGGCAAAATTCATTTCAGAGCCAATTTTATCCCCTCTTTTATCCTGAAGATAGCCCAGCCAGTAACTCACCATCGGATTTTCATAAGGATATTTCAGCAAAATAGCTTCGGCCTCAGCGGGGAATCCGTCGTTGAGATAACCTGCTGCCAACTCCCTGTAATTCTGCACAAAACCACGCATTTTAACCTGAAGTTCAGATAGTAAGCCAGCGCTTTCTTCGGTTTCGCCCTCAAAATTCGCCAACAGGTAAAGTTCGTAACCAGTTCTGAAATCAAGTGGATCGGCTAGTGCCAGCGGTTCCAATATTTTTCGCGCGTCTTCCACTTTCCCGAGTTTTCGCAAAATTCCGGCTTTCAGCGCAAGGGCCGAATTGTTAATCGCGTTGGTTGACAATGATTTTTCGACCTGTTCGAGCGCCCGTGCATAATTTCTTTTTGCACACGAAATGCGCGCCAGTTCAATGTAAGCTGCCGAGTGCCAGGCATAATCCCAGGTGGCGCGGTAAAGTGTATCTTCGGCTTCGGCATATAAACCGAGCGCCTTTAGGGTTAAGCCTTGCAAATAGAGCGGTTCGCAATTAGCGGGCCGGGTGTAATCTTTGGTGAGCCGCTGAATGGCTTTTGCAAAATAGCCGCGGGCCTTTTCGTACTCGCCGTTTTTCAGATGAATATTACCAACTGCCGTGTTGGTGCGAATATCCCCCGGGTCGCGTTTCAATGCTTCGGTAAAATAATCCATTGCATTTAATGTAGGATTGTAAAACTGAAGGATTCGGCTGCCGGTGAGGTACAACTCTTCAACTGTGGCCATATTTTCGGGTGAGTCAGGCCGTTTTACTTCTTCCGGCAACTTCTCAGGTTTCAGAACTTCTACCGGTTGATAACTAATTAGAACTTCCCCGGTTTCGGCATTGGTCATTTCGGTTTTTAGTTCAATCAGTTTAAAATCATCTTTTAACTGAATGGTTTTTATAAACGATTTTTCCGGAGAAATTTCAGTTTGAGTTTCAAAAACTGTTTGGCCGTTTTTCTTTAAAACAATATTGGCCTTATTTACTTTTTGAGTTGAATAATATCCAAGGAAAACATTATTTCCGTCTCTTTTTTCGAGATTTACTGCACCGTTGAGGTTGGCGTTTTTAAATCCCTGAATATCTTTCACCGGGTACCAGAATTGTTTGAAAGTTTTCACTTCGTAAGGTCGAATCCAGCTATAATCGGGCTGGTTGTCGGAAAAAGCGCCCACCATAATTTCGACATACGGACCATCGTTTTCAGTTAGTCGTCCTTCCGTAGCCTGTCCGTGCGCACCTGAACCCCATTCCCATAGTTTGGCGCCTTTCACAATGTTGTGGTCGCCAATATGCACTGTTCCGGTTTCTTTTCCGTGGTCGTAGCCACCCATAAAATCTTCCTTTAAATCGTGTGCAAAATAGGAATTCTGATTTACCGAATTCTTCCACCAGCTTATGTCAACGCCTTTCGTAAAGTCCTCTCCATTATATATTTCGGTTGAAAAAGGCCAGTATGAAAAACTGTTTTTGGCGTGGTAGGTAACCACATTCACACTGGGCGGAAAAATGACCTGATAGTTTTCGTTGGTGTGTGCGGCCACATTTGCCCAGTATAAAAAGGTATTTGTAAAAGGAGTTGGATTGTGGATTTTAACCTCGGTTTGGTAGTACGATTTGCCTGGGAACATCGTAATTCCAATTGTCCAGCGCATCCGGTGACGTGGCTCGGTTTCTCCAATCCAGATGGTTTTGCTGCCGTCGGCATTTTCCTGTAAATCATAATCAACCGGCAGAAAAGTAGATGCCCGGTGGTGGTGGATTACGCACCATTCAATTCCGCCAGAAACCCACGCACCGGTCATTCCAATGTTCGACGGTTTTACAACATTGTTTTTATAGATGAAATTGTAATCGTTAGTTTTGTCGGTAGCATAATACAATTTTCCGCCAATTTCGGGAGTTACGCACAGTTTGATATATTCGTTTTCAAGGATGAGTGCTTTCCATTCCTGTTCAGCCCTGTCGTTCGAAATCATGTCGTTTAGCGCGTAAGGATAAATCACTTTCGAAGCGCCCTGATACGATTCGCCTTTGAAAAACATTGGGTTTTTATCGGGAGGGTTAACCGGATAAGTGGGCAAAACCCACTGTTCTTCTGCAATACGCACTTGTGCCAAAATTGAATTTGCCACCAGAAAAAACACTGTAAAAAAGAAAATTCCTCTTGGGTAAAAGTTAAATGGAATTGCTTTAGTTTTCATAAGGCTGTTTTTTTTAACCACATAGGCACATAGGTCACATAGTTTTTCTTTCTTAATTTTCTATGTGTTCTTATGTGTCTATGTGGTTTATATTTTCAATCGAAATTACTATTTTTTATAAAAGCCGTCTCTTTTAGTATCTATCCTCCCTCCTGAATATCCGCACTCACCCATCCGCGGCGAGTTCACAACAGGCATTTCTGCATAATCGGCAAAATCCTCGCAGGTTTCGGCATGTTTTACTGAACATGTTGTGCAGTAAAATGCTTCTGTATCGTACCAGCAAACTGCACACAGGTTTACAGCGGGTTTCTTTTTACAAATAGTGCACATCAATTTCAGCGGCTCGTTTCGCGAAAGCAGGATGATTTTTTCTTTTAAATTTAGCTGGTATTGTTTTTTTGCGTTCAGAAATACCCGGGTTGTTGTGCCGTAATCGTAATCGTGAAATATTTTTATCATTGGATGAAAAATATCTTCCACCCGATCTTTCATTTTAATTTTGAAGTTTTTATGGCCAAAACCACTCAGGTGGCCGCAGCATTCGAGCCAGATATCGCGTAAAAATCCATCAATGGTTTTCATTGGAGCATCGCCTTTAACCAGCAGGTGAAGAAACATTTCCCCTGCTTCAACTTCTACATGGCAATAGTTTGACTGTGGTTTACCTGCACTCAACTTTTCCATCTCACCAAGATGTTTTGCCAGGTGCTTTCCAATTTCAGACTGAGAGAAGAGGGTTTCACAATAAAGGCATCTGCCTTCAGATTTTAGTTCTTCTTCCATTTTTTTTAAATTTAAAACTCCTGTAATTAACAAAAGGGACCTAAAAATCTATCTGAATCCCGGTGGTTATAGCCCTTGGCAAAGGATAAGTCCCGTTATCATTGCCCGGATTAAGCGGCTCGCTGACAGTTGGGGATTCCGGATCGCGGCCGGTGTATTTTGTAAATGTCAGTATGTTGGTGGCGTTCAAATAAATCCGGGCATTTTTCAGCTTAATATCGGAGAGAAACTTCTTTGGCAATTTATATCCCAGTTGAATATCTTTAATTCTCAGAAAAGAGCCTTCTTCAAGAAACCATGTTGAAGCCCGGTCGTTAATGTTGGTATTGTTAATATCAGCACGAATATATTTTTCTGAAGGCCGTTCAGTGGTGTAATAATTGAATGCAAAATCCTTTAACTTGTTGTGTCCCAGATCCTGCGACGAAAATCCTTCAACAGAAGCTCTTAAATGGTTATACACCTGGAAATTCTGCATACCATAGAAAAAAACAGAGAAATCGAAGTTGTTGTAAAATGCTTCAAGGCTCAGACTGTACATAAAATCGGGAACTGCTTTGCCAATGATTGTCCGGTCAAGGTCGTTGATAATTCCATCGTTGTTCAGGTCTTTAAATTTCAGGTCGCCGGGGCTTGGTTTCCCTGTGGTTGGCATGGCATGAAGGAATTTACCTGTATTATCGAAATCGGATGGGGTTAGAATCCGTTCCGCCACATAACCAAAGAAACTGCCAATTGTATGGCCTATTGTGGTATAATTGTTACCCGACAGAATATTTCCGGGAATATATTTTACCTCGTTTTTAAAGGTTGTAAAATTTGCTGAAATGTTATAATTGAATTTACCGTTTATTTTCTGATAAATTCCGGTAAACTCGAATCCCCTGTTTTGCAGTTCACCCAGATTCACCCACGGGTCTCCTTGTCCGGTTATACGGCCATACGCTGCCGACATTGGAATTTTAACCAGTAAATTAACCTGATTTTTGATATAGTACTCAGCGCTTAATTGTAAACGGTTGTCGAGCATATTCAAATCAAAACCAAAATTCGACATCGCGGCTGATTCCCATTTTATTGATGGATTCCCAAAACTGTTCAATACATTCAGCGCCGGAACCATGCGCTGATCAGTTCCAAATACCGGTGAAAACTGACTGAAATTATCCATTAATGACTGATACTGGAAATAGCCGATGTTTGAGTTGCCTGTTTTTCCCCATCCAAAACGGATTTTCAACATCGAAATCTCATCAGTCCCGGTTAAAAAATCTTCGTTTAATTTCCATGCAGCCGATAACGATGGGAAACCGCCCCATCTGTTCTCGGGACCAAAACGCGAATTTCCATCGTAACGCAAACTCGCTGTAAGCAGGTATTTACCACTGTAATCATAAATTACACGGCCCAGGTACGACTCGGATGTTAATGGATAGTAATTTCCTCTTACCTGCCGCCCCTCTTCATATGACTGACTGATTACATTCAGTTGTTCATACGGAAATCCCTGTGCCACAGCATTTATGTCGTTGTTCTGAATTTTCCGGACATGCTGTACCGCCGTTGCCTTGATATTGTGGTTGCCATACTTATTGCCAAATGTTAACTGATTTTCCCATGAATAGGATTTGCCTTCAAAGTAACTTTCAGTAAGTTGCGCCTGACTGCGGCTCCTTACACCCAAATCGAAGGCCGGGAACCAGTTTTTTGTTCTCCCAAAACTAATATCGAGCGATGGCATGGTGCGAAAAGTGAACCACTTTAAAAATGTTGCTTCAAGATAAATGCTTGCCAGAATATTATTGCTGTAACTCTGAAAATCACCGATTTCAATGGGCGCACGCGGATTTACTTTGTCGTTGTAACCTGTATTGTTCACAATTTCTGTAGTTCCATCGGGCATTATGAATTCATAAGCAATCTGCGGGCCTTCAAAACCTCCCTTATTGTTTTCATTGAACATGCGCATTAAAGGCGATGCAATAAGTGATATCTGCCAGGGGTTTCCTTCCCAGGTGCTTGGAGTTTGGGAATTAAGAAATGCCAAACTGAAAGTTTCCCCAATGCGCACATTCTTGCCAATTTTAAAATCAGAATTGGCGCGAAGACTTAAACGTTCCGAAGATGACTTTAACAATATTCCATCTTCATTTAAATAGTTGACAGAAACTGAATAATTAGAGTCGTCGCCCCCGCCTGAAACACGTGCATTATGGTTTTGTCCGAAGGCAGTTTGTGTAATTTCGTCCTGCCAGGCAGTTCCCTGCTGCCATCCCTCACCAAAATACCATTTCCTGAAATGATCCATATAAGCAACAGGCACAACTATCTCGTTTTTATTTAAAATTTTGGAGTAGAATGAACTGTATTCATCGGCATTCATTACTTCAAACTGGTTGGGGGCTCTTTTTACCGAAAAAAAACCGGAATAGGAAACTCTTGGTTTGCCCTTTTCTCCGCGCCGGGTAGTTATAATAATTACACCGTTTGCGCCATCGGCGCCATAAATGGCAGTTGCCGATGCATCTTTTAAAACCTGTATAGTCTCGATATCAGTGGGATCGGTATTTGAAAGATTACCTGTTATAACTCCATCGATAACATAAATCGGATTTGATGACTGATTAATTGAGCCAACACCCCTAACCCGTATCTGAGCTTCGGTTCCCGGACTTCCAGACTGTGCCACCAAAACACCTGGCGCTCTTCCCTGTAAAGCCCTCGTGAAACTGGTTGCCGGTAAACTGTTTAAAACTTCTGATGTTACTACTGCTATTGAACCTGTCAGATCCGATTTTTTAACCGAACCGTAACCAATCACAACAATTTCTTCCAACCCAATTGGTTCGTCCAATAAAGTAATACTATAAAAAGTCTTTTCATCAAGCGTAATAATTTGGGACCTCATTCCTATAAAAGAAAACACGATTTCTTTTGTGCCTGGAGGAAGGGTCAAACTAAACTCACCATTTATTCCGGTAATTGTGCCTGCGTTTCCACTCCCGGTAATTACAGTAACCCCGGGGAGCGGATTTCCTGTATTATCGGTAACCCTTCCCGAAATTTTTCCGGGTCGTTCAATAAATTGTTTTGTTTCTGATGGTTGTATGCTGATCTTTCGTGATTCAAATTCAATTAGTATGAGCCTGTTTTCAAGCTCCCTGAATGTGTATGGAAGTGCCTCGAATACCTGGGTTAGCGCCTCAATAACTGATTTGTTTGAAATATTGACACTGATTTTGAGCGAAACATCAACTTCATCGTTATTATAGAAAAATCGGTAACCGGTCTGTTTCTCAAGTGTGTTGAAAAATTCCTGCAATGAGATATCGTTCAGATTCAGCGTCAGTTTGTTGTTTTGGGCCCAAACCGGCGAACCCGACTTCAGAAAAATGAATAAAACGAAAATCCAGGATAACTTCATTACCGAAAATGTTTTTTATTGCACAATAAATCAGTGCAATTTATCTCATTTCAAAAGGCTAAATTTATAAAAGATTTTGAATCAAAAGCCTTAAAAAATGAGTTGCATTGATTTAAGCGGGGGGATTTGTAAATGTGTGATTATTAATAACAGGAGAAGTTTTCCTGTCTTAATTGTTTCGTGGATTCTCCGAAAAAAAGGTGATCACGTTTCCTTTGATATTGTAATCGACATACTGTGAGATACCAAAGTAAGTGATAACCTCGAGAATACTTTCACGTTCAAGCGTTCCTGAAAAACGGCGATTTTTCACGGTTTCATCGGCAAATTCAATTTCAACATCAAACCAGCGTTCAAGTTTGCGTTCAAGTTCTTCAAGTGATGTATTTCTAAAAACCAGGCGGCCATTGGTCCATTCCGTTTCGGGCGACAAATCCGTAAGATTTACAACTGTTAATGTATGGGCGTCTTTTTTATACAGTAATTTCTGTCCCGGATTCATCATTTCTGCCGATTTTTCATTTTTCACCTGCAAACTGCCGCTAACCAGGGTAACTGCAACATCTACTTCATCGGGGTAGGCTTTTAAATTAAACTCTGTACCAAGAACTTTTACATTGAGGTTGGCGGTGTTTACAAAAAATGGGTTGTCGGCATCTTTTTTAACCGAAAAGTATCCTTCGCCTTCAAGGAAAAGTTGGCGCGAACCTTCTTTAAAATTATTGTTGAAAGTGATTTTGCTTCCCGAATTGAGCCAAACCTGCGAACTGTCAGGCAATATAATTGATGTTTTGTCGCCAAAAGCACAAGTTACAGTTGTGAATGTGTCGGCTGACGGTCTTGGTTTCTGGGCAATCCAGTAGGTAAACGGAATTGCCAGCGCCAAAATAATCATTGCCGCATACCTCAAAATATTAAATAGCTGAGTTTTTTGATCTCTTTTTATTTTGACCAACCGGGTCCGGTTGATGAAGTTCAGAATGGCCTTTTCAACATCGTATTCAGAATCGTTGCTGATATTTTGCCCGGAGCTAAGCCAGATATCATTCAAATCATTAAAAAAATCTTTGTTCTCCTGACTCTCGTTTACCCAGTTTTCAATTATTTTATTTTCCTCAGGAGTTGCTTCTCCCGAAAACTTCCTGACAATGAGTTCGTTAATATCTATATTGCTATTCAAAATAAATCAATTACGTTTGTTTACAACCATGAGATGCCCGAAATTAGAAAAACCCTGTATTCGATGACACAACTTTTGGTTTAGCGGCAATAAATATGCATAATAATTTAATACAGCATTAAATGAGTGACTATTTTTTCAGCAACTTTCCTATTTTTACACCATAAATAAACACTAAACCGATGCAAAAATATTTGTTTTTTACCGTCTTGTTGATTCTTTTTTTCATTGCATTTTTTGCAAAAAGCCAGGTGCCTCAAAATGATACTTTATATATTCCTGAATCGAAACAAATTCCGGCAGTTGACGGATTGAATAACGATGAGGCCTGGCAAGCGGTTGAATGGAAACCAATCAGCCAGATTTGGATGCCGTATAACAACCTGCCATCGAATTTAGGACAGGAAGCGGGGTTGCAGATATGGGAAGGCGCTGATGATTTTACGGGTAAATTCAAGGTTTTGTGGTCATCGGAAACCAACCTGCTTTATTTTATTGTGGAAATCACGGATGATGTTTTTACAGGTGGATATGTTTACAACGAAAATCCGAACTCAGGCGGTGGTTATCCGAATTACGATATTGTCGAGGTTTTTATTGATGAAGACCGGTCGGGCGGATTGCATGTGTTTGACGGGACTGGCAGCGTGGCAACCCAATGGGGAACCAATGCTGAAAATGCCTTTTCGTATCATCTGGCCATCAATAAACCCGAATCGGTGCAAGCACAAACCCAGTTTAACGCCCTCGATATTTCAGGAACCAACTGGGGATATCCAAACCAGAAAGTGGCTAACTATGCCGCGCACTTCCCGGGTTTTGCAGTTACCATCGATGGCAATAAATATATATGGGAGTTTTCGTTAAAAGTTTATAACGATAAGTATGTGAATTCAAATCCTGAAACTTCCCGGGTCACTCTTCAGGCGGGCAAGATTATGGGACTTTCGATGGCATACTGTGATAACGACAACCCAAACGAAAGCCCGTTAAGGCGCGACCACTTTTTTGGATCGGTGTATGTTCCGCCGGCAGCGTACAACGACCACTGGAAACAGGCCAACGGATATGGCGTGGCAAAACTCGCCAAAAGCGTTTCGACCTCTTCGTATCATCCGAAAATAAATGACCAGATAAAAGTGAATAACAAATTTGTAAACGGAAAGCTTTACACTTCGGTTTATTCAGGAATCAGCGGAATAATAAGCATCAGGATTTTTAATCTTTTCGGACAGCAGGTTATATCGAAAAATGCATTTAAACCCGCCGGCGACTGGAGCGCAGGTTCTGAAATTCAGGGTTTGAAAAGCGGCATTTACCTTGTTGAAACCGTTCATGGAAACCAGCGCAATACCACTAAAATTGTATTGCCCTAAAATTTTCAGAAATCAGTCAGCAATATGGTTTGTCCATTTTGAACCATCGAAAGCGGAAACTCCGTTAGCAGTGCCGAACCAGATTGTCCCATTTAAATCTACAGTAATACAAAGCACATTATTATCAACCAACCCATCGGCTTTTGTATAACTTTTCCATTGGGTGCCATTAAAAACAGTAACTCCCGAAGGTGTTCCAAACCACATTTTTCCCGATAAATCCTTATTGATACATTGCACCGTATTGTTAACCAATCCATCGGTAACATAAAACGATTCCCAGTTTAATTTAGCCTGTGTGCCTGTGTGCCTGGCAAGACCTTCATCGGTTCCGTACCATTGCGTTGAACCATCGGTAAAAACACAAAGCACATTTTGCGAAGGCAACTGGCTCCAGGGAATTTCGTATGGCGAAGCTGCTGTAATGGCATCCACATTTTTGGCCACCATCCGGGCAACGCCACCTCCTTTGGTGGCAATGTAAATGGTGTCGCCGGTGTAATCAATCCCGGTTATCCGGTTATCCTTAAAAAAACTGCTGTTGTAATGATAACCCAAATTTATTTTTGGCCATTTACTACCCTGAAAAGCTGAAAGCCCTCCATTGGCGCCAAACCAGCGGATATTCTTGTTGTCAACTTTTACCTTAAAAACAGAATCACCCGCCAGCGGCACTCCACCGGGGAAAAGGGTTTGAGTATTGTTTTTTGTGTAGGTTGTTGCGCCCGAAGTGGCATCAACCGGCATTGCGGCAACGTTCACTCCTTTATTGGTGGCAAGCCACAATTCATCGCCTGAAGAAGTCTTTTCAAACCCCAAATCGTTTATGGTTTCAACCGTAATTTTGGGATTATCGTTGTAAACTTTCCATTTGCTGCCATCAAAACTTGCCAGTCCTTTTTTTGTTGCGAAATATTTCACTCCGTCGCTGTTTACAAATATTGCGCTCACATAATTATCGGGCAGCGATTCCGGGATTTCGGGTTCCGGAACTTCATTCTCTTTGCAACTGTTGAATATAAATAGTAAAGAAACCAATATTAAAAAGAAGTATTTCATCGTAACCGGGCTATTTGATAAACTGAATTTTTTGAGATTCATTAAAACTTTCTGTACTGTTTTTTCCGGTTAAACGGATAAAATAGGTTCCCGGAGTTAATTCAATTCCGGCGGCTGACCAAAGCACATCGTGTTTACCGGCCTGCAGAAATTCGTTTTTCAGCATCTTTACCATTCTGCCTTCCATGTTGTACACAGCCAGATTTATTTCTGAAGGATTTTTCAGTTGAAATGTAACAGTTAACCTGTCGCGGAAAGGATTCGGGTAAGCATTGAAAGCCAATTCAGGTTTCAGATTGATTACCGGGGCGGAAACCACTTTTCCTGAAATTTGTTTTAACTCGATTCCTTTGTCCAAACCCAGGTTGCGGCTGTATTTTTTATCTGTTGAATTATTCCAGTGTTCGTGAATACCGAGGCTTTTTAATTCTCCTTTTCCATCGGGATTGTAGGTAATTCCTGCCGGCCAGTTGGTTTTATCGGCTGCCTGGTGAAGATAGTCGTCAACCCCAACCCAGTTTGGGTAGTTTTCGGGCTGGTTTACTCCGTTAAATTCGGTGCGTAAAAAATCGTAACAAACCGATTCCAATGCTACCTGATCAACCGACATAAAAATTGAACTGGTCCAGTTGCTATTGAACGGGGCCATTTTCCATTTTCTCCCCGGTTTTGTTTCCACGGCGCCACCGGCATACAGTCCTTCAACAATAAACAACATGGTTTTACCTCCCAGGTATTTGTGTCCCATAATATCAACCTGAACCCTGTACTTATTGTAACCCGTGTTCGACTGGTCGAGACCATTATTCGACGTGGAAACCAGCCCGGTGTGCAAATGACTTGCACCGCTGCGGGTAATCGAGCCAAAATGATTTTTTGCACACAGTGTAATTCCCGCCCTGACATGGGCTTTTAAACAGGCAACGTTAATCATGTAATTCACTGCTTCCATTTCTTCGAAATATCTTTCGGTTTTTTCCGGAATCCGGGCTCCTTTATCAGAATATTCCATGGTCGGGTTTAACGCATCGATGATAAAAGTCCGGTTAAAATTTTCAGTTGTTTTGTCGGCATATTTCACCTTTGGAAATTCGTTGTTCCAAACCCGATAATTGTGGTCATAAATGTGCGACATTGGGTCGCCAACATAAATATTTTCCTGCGGAACACCTGCAACATTTACCAGTTGGCGTAAAATATTCAAAACTACGAATGGTCCTGTTTCGGCAGCGGCATAATAGGATGCGCGCCATGATGGCTGAACAGTTCCGCTTTGCTGAATTGCAAAACCATTTGCTTTTTCCTGTGCAGTAAGCAACCAGCTTGCCGTTCCCTGGTTAATTTTGATAAAGATTTTTTCAGTTGGTAAATATCCCCTGCTAACTAAGTTATTCTTCCGGTTGTAAACTGTAAATACCGAATCCCATGCTGATTTTAGCGAGGTTGTGCCGGTTAGTTCGAGCATTGATTCTTCAACCATCTCCCTGATAACGAGCGTGTCGTTGTTTTTGTAATCCCAGAATGAGTTGCCCGGTTTATTGTCGCAGGAAGCACTGGTTGCATCGGGATTCCAGGCCCAGATTACCTTTCCCGGAAAAATACCCTGGCTTTCTCCCATCGGGTTGTTGGCGCCATCGGGCGGTTCGTTAATGATTATTGTTTTGGCAAAAACCGGTTGCTGATTGTGTAACACAAAGAAAACACCCGCCGAAAATAATCCGGCAACAACAAGGAACAATGCGGCGGCGTAACTTTTATTTCTGAAAAGTGCCCGCGATTTTTTGAAAGCCACAAAAGATGAGGTGAATGCCAGCATGTACAAAACAAATCCCGACATGAGTGGAGCAGCCGCCCGCATACACGGATATCCTGCCCGCGAAGGTTTTGGAATCACCCGGATTAAAAACCAGATGGTGGCAAGCAATCCGGCCACAAAAAGTACAGGTTTTAAAGTTGATTTTTCAAGCAGGTAGTTTTGCGCTTTTTTTATGCTTTTGGTTATGGAAAATTGATTGATTTTCATTGAATTAGATTTAAAGTTTCTGAAATTTTCCTGACAAGTACGTTCCGTCAGGTTTTAAAATACCAATGATATAGAGTCCCGGATTGAAATGTTTCACTTGTATTTCATGACCGTTATTCAAATCATTTCTGAAAACGGTTCGCCCCGAACTATCGGTTATTTCAATTTTTGAGCGACTGTCGAGGCTGGCATTGAGATAAATTTTTTCAGTGGCCGGATTTGGATAAAACAGAATTTGATTTCCTTCGGGTAAATCACCGATTGCAGTTGCCGGGCAGTCAACACCCTGATTGGTAATCTGAACAGTTACCGTATCACTTAATTCGTGGTTGTCGGCTGCATAAACCCTGATGACAATATTTCCCTCATCCCCACAAATTCCGGAGGCTTTTATGTGCAACCTTCCTCCAGATAATGTGGTCAAAATACTTTTTGTCGTATTTTCAATTACATCCATTACGGCAACCGCGCTGAAAGCATCAGCCGGTAAAACTTCGGTACTGATAACATCGGTTCCCTTGTTGGTATTGATGATGAAATTACGGGTTGAGAAAACCTTCAGGCTTTCGGGCCGTTTGCGATCCCAGTAACCCAATTGTAATTTTTCATAACCCGGGTCATCGCCTTTAAAATGAACAATCACCATTGCATGTTTTTGCACTTTTATCAGCAAATCAGGCGATAACGAAACTTCAGTCGAGTCGATTTTGGTGTTGTACGAACTGAAATCGTTTTCCCAAAGCGTATAAATCTTTGCTTTATCAGAAAAACCGATGTCAGAGGGCAATTCAAGCTGAATGGTAAAATCGTTTTCAAAATCGCGGTTCATTAACAATACACTGAAGTTTTCGCCCGAATTGTAAGCATAAACACCAACCGGATCGTAATTGATGGGCTGGCCGTAAGTGTTGGTGATTTTGTTGTTAGATATCAACTGTGTTTGCATGGTGTGGCCTTTACAAAACCGGTTGAAATACATAGCGGTATTATAAAGCGGCAAACGTTTGTAGTTGTCAGCCGGTTGTGTAATTCGCCACTCGCCGCCTGTGAGGTGAAAAATGGTGGGCACAATCGACCCGTAATTCATCGAATTGGCCATATAATCGGTCATGGCAATGGCCTGTCCGAAGCGGCCATTGTAAGATGTTGTAGTCATGTTCGACTCGTAGAGATAAAAGGTTTTAATGGTTCCCGTCAGGCTTAACATTTCTTTCATTGTAAGAACAAATCCTTCCATATTTTTCCGGGCAAGGTCGAAACCACTTTTGTAGTAATCGAGTTCGGTATCGCCTTTCGGAACATCCTGGTCGTAGTTCAGGTTTCCGCCGAGATATCCTGCAACACCCAGAGATTCAGCATGGCCGCGATCGCCCGTCAGCACTCTTGTATTCACCCCGTAACTGTTGTCGGGATGAGGGTTACGGCCGCTGTAAACCATGATTATTTTTTCAGGATCGTAATAAGGCGACGACCTTACCACATCCGACATTTCCCTAACCCATTTGGCATACTTTGGATAATCGGAGCCAATTTGCGCATCGTGTGCAGCAGCGCCCCAAACTTCGTTTCCAAACTCAAGCAGAATTCCTTTCCCTTTTTGGAGCAAAGGTTCGGTAAAACCTTCGGAAGCACGAACTGCACCCCAGGTTGTTGACGCATCACCAGCCAGATATTCCAGAAGATTCAGAAAAGTATTTGGAGTGGTAATATAATCTATACCATCCTGCACCCCCACAGTCAGGGCAAACCGCGCCCCGATTTGGTTGGCAAAATTCAGCATCCTGCCGTAAGTATTCACTTTTCCTGTTCCGACCGAACTCTGGAATGATTTTGAATTGGCCGAAATAGCGCCCCAGCGAATTGCCCCCGGCTGAAAATCTTCAACAATTTTTCTGACTTCAGCTTTGTTGACCATATCGCCGTTTTCGTAAGGCCCGTTTAACCCGATCCCTTCGTTCCAGGTGGTGTTTTTATTGAAGACAACTACTTTACCCACACGTTCTCCGAGGTTTGGTCCGGTTGGATCGAAAGCAGCGGTTGAAGCTGTAAATGCCTCGCTTTTGGCAGAAACATTCAATCCGGCATCCACCGATTCTATGGCAATAGAATAACTGGTTTCGGGCAACAGGTTATGGATAACAGCGCTGTCGGCAAACAGAAATCCGGTTGTGTTGTACAGTTCATCATTGATGTACAGATTGTAGGCAATCACTTCTGTCTCACCATCGGTGGCGCCGCTCCATTTGATTTTCAGCGCTAAACCCGTTCTCTGCAAAACATCCAACTGTTGCGGAGGTGTGGGAGCCTGATTATCTTCTTTATGGGTTTCAACCGAAAGAATATTGCTCACCATCGATTCGTTTCCTGCCTGATCGACTGCTGTAACCACCAATTGATATTTGGTTCCCGGTTTCAGGTTTTCAAGTTGATATGAAGCGACTTTAATCAACTCGCTGTTAACCCGGTAACCGTTGACATAAATTGAATAACCCAAAACCTTGTTATTGTCGGTTGATGGTTTCCAGTTTACCGACAACCCTGTTGAAGAA